>Ga0315900_10000795_pt1 | contig 52254 bp, 58 predicted proteins | sample LakEriMetagenome_FD_203521 | JGI IMG/M metagenome (GOLD analysis project Ga0315900, IMG submission 203521) | Freshwater fungal communities from buoy surface, Lake Erie, Ohio, United States - Buoy 12 MA114 | ecosystem: Environmental > Aquatic > Freshwater > Lake > Lake biofilm | place: USA: Lake... | reverse complement strand
TCTTTATTGTTCCTGCTGCAATTTATGCAAGTTTCTTAATCATCGCCTCACTTTTAACAGGCAAGGGAGTTCTAGAAAAAATTCTGATGCCAATCGTTTTATTCACGATGCACATGTCGTGGGGCCTTGGATTTCTCACTTCACCCAAGACTCTTGCTCCTTCAGAACACTAAGAATGTTCGGGCTGATGTAGCCTGTACACCGTGAGCGCGCCACTGCAGGTATACGAACCGTTTAAGGCTGGTTTGCCACCTCTGCGTAAGTATTGGCGATCACTGTGGTCTCGCCGAACTTTCATTTCAGAATATTCTCGCTCCGAATTACGAGAACAACACTTTGACTCTATTTTTGGCCAACTCTGGCTTGTTTTAAATCCTTTAATGCTTTCAGGTGTGTATTTCTTATTGATCGTAATTATTGGTGGATCTGGCGGTTCAACTCGTTATGGGCATCTAACAGCGAGCCTTTTCCTCTTCTATCTTGTAAGTAATAGCCTCAGCGGAGGCGTTAAATCAGTAACTGCCGGTCAGCGCCTCATTCTTAATACAGCTTTTCCAAGAATGATGTTACCTATTTCTGCAACAGTTATCGCTTTCTTTAAGTTTCTACCAACAATTATGGTTTACATGATTATGCGCACAGTATTGGGATTGCCATTTGGTTGGGAAATGTTGTGGTCGATTCCTGTAATCATTATTACGCTGATCTTTTCCTTAGGTGTAGCAATTCTTATCTCAACTGTTAACGTTTATTTCCGTGATATCGCCAGCTTTTTGCCATACCTAACCAGAACTTTTCTTTACTTGTCACCAATTCTGTATGAAGCTTCGGCACTCAAACCAGAGTTAAGAGTATTTGAATACTTTAATCCGCTATTTCCGATCCTAGAATCTTGGTCACTTTCAATTGTCCATGCAGAAGCTCCGAATCTAAGCAGCATGCTCACAGCACTGGCATGGGCTGTAGGCGTTTTACTTCTTGGAACTTATTTCTTCTTATCGAGGGAGCGTGAGTTCGCTGTCCGCCTCTAGCACCCAACATAAAACTGGAGATATTGCAGTTTCTGTTAAGAATCTCAGTCTTACGTACACGACTGCAATAGTTCGCAAACCAACTCTTAAGGCGCGCGCAAAAGCTCTAGGACGCGGAACAAAACAAACTCGTGTTGTGCAAGCACTGGAAAATGTAAATTTGGATGTTGCGTACGGCCAAGTGCTCGGTGTTATTGGAACAAATGGAGCCGGCAAATCTTCACTCATGCGCACAATTGCAGGAATCATTCCTCCAACAAAAGGTCGGATAGAAGTTTTCGGAAGCGTCAGCACATTGCTAGCACTTGGAGTTGGCTTTAATCCAGCAATGTCAGGTCGAGCAAATGTTCACTTGGGTGGTCTGGCTGCAGGTATGAGTCGAAAAGAGATTGAAGATCACTTCGAAGAAATCGCAGAGTTTTCAGAGTTAGGCGATGCAATCGATGCTCCAATGAGTACATATTCATCGGGAATGTATGCACGACTTGGTTTTTCTGTTGCTGCAACTGTTCAACCAGATATTTTGATTGTTGATGAGGCGCTCAGCACTGGTGATGCCCACTTTAAGGAGAAAAGCTTTAATAAAATAAAGGAGTTACGAAGTGAAGATCGCGCTCTGATATTAGTAAGTCATGCAATGGGAACGCTTCGCGAAATTTGCAATGATGTTGCCTGGCTGCACAAAGGTAAGTTAGTTAATCGTGGAGAGCCCAATCAGATCATCGATGCCTATCAAGATTTCTTGCATCTAGGAAAGAGCTCTGTCATTGATGAGGACCTCTAGAACTTTTCTAGTTCTCTTTTCTTTACTTCTTTCTATATCACCAGCCCAAGCTGTAGAAATCCCAGCAACTTTTAACTTTCAAGGAACAGGGTATGGACACGGTGTTGGGTTAAGCCAAATTGGTGCACGCGGTATGGCACTCAACGGAGCACAAGCACATTCAATACTCACTTATTATTATTCTGGTGCTCAAATCGCTTCGCTTGCAGATAATCAGAATATTCGCGTAAATATTGGTCACTTACTTCTGCAAGCAACACTTAAATCCGGAACGCAAGGTTCAATCCTTAATCTGTATAAAGGCGAGGTTGGAGAAGATTTAGCTGCAGGGCCGGTTGCAGTTCTCGATTGGAAGTCGGGTATTTCATTTACGCAACAGGGATCCAGAGTCGCTGCCTCAGTTGTTACGGGCAAAAATTCGCAATTAATTGGGACGGATTCAATCTGGAGTGTTCGTTGGTCAGGCACCCGCTACCTAGAAGGTCTGCCATCTACCGTTTCTTTGCGTGTAAATTCCAAGAGTGTTAAATATCGCTACGGACAGATTCAAATTAAATCTGTGCGGGCGCCAGTAGTGGGACACAGAATGGAGATAACTAACACAGTTCGCATTCACGACGAGTATTTATTCGGTATCGGAGAAGTTCCATCATCGTGGCCCACACAAGCATTAATCGCTCAAGGTATCGCGTCTCGTTCATATGCTTTAAGCAGGCTCGGTGTTACAAGAAGAGCGTGTGATTGCAATGTATATAACAATATTTCCGATCAAGCTTTTGTTGGTTTTTCAAAAGAGAGTGAGCCAATTTATGGCGCACTGTGGAAAGCAGCGGTTCAAGCAAGTTCAACTTCTGAAACAACTGGTGAAGTATTAACATTAAACAACCTGCCTATCAGTGCGTTCTTTACCTCATCTAGTGGAGGACAGACTGAGACAAGTGTGAATGCATGGGGCCAAGAGAGAAGTTTCACTACAAGCGTTGCCGATCCTTTTAGCCAAGATCCAGCAATTAATCCACGCTTTTTTACATGGACACGACCATTAGCTCAACCACTTCTTGCAAAGGCATTTTTACTCACCGATGTTGTGGCGCTGACTATTGATTCTCGAAATCCAACCGGGACAGTAGCCACCATTACCGCTACGTCGAGTGAAGGAAAAACATCTACATTACGTGGAGAAACTTTTAGAAGTAGAACGCAGTTACCATCTGCGTGGTTTAACTTACTTTAGTTTGAGTGCAAAACCGAATTCAATCCGCCCCAAGAACCTTCTCGCATAACTGCTTCGAGGCAACCATCGAGAGAGTTGCGTCTGAACAAAATATTGTTCGCGCCAGATAAAGAGGATGCTTTAACAATTTCTCCATCTGGCAAGCGCACTTTTGCTGCCGCTGTGATGTATGTACCAGCTTCGATAACGCAATTATTTCCGAGAGAAATACCGAGCCCAGAGTTAGCGCCGAGTAAACACTTTTCTCCAATAGAGATTATTTGTTTTCCACCACCGCTGAGAGTGCCCATGATTGACGCACCGCCACCAACATCGGTTCCATCACCAACAACCACTCCTGCTGAAATTCTTCCTTCAACCATTGAGGTTCCGAGTGTTCCTGCGTTGAAGTTTACGAATCCTTCATGCATAACTGTGGTACCGGCTGCTAAATGTGCGCCTAGTCGAACGCGATCGGCATCGGCAATACGCACACCTGAAGGGATAACGTAATCAACCATCCGTGGGAATTTATCGACGGATAAAACTGTAATTGCGCCAAATTTTTGTTTAAGATTTGCACGCGTAATTTCGAAATTTTCTACTGGACAGGGACCAACAGAAGTCCAAACAACATTATTTAGAATTCCAAAGATGCCATCCAAGTTTGCCCCATGAGGCTTAATCACTCTATGTGAGAGTAAGTGCAGACGAAGGTATGCATCACTAACAGATTCGGGTGCCTTGTTTAAATCAATTTCGAGTGAAACAACTTCACGTTTAACACCACGAATTTCATCAACGCCAGCTAATGCAGAAAGAAATGGCAAAACCGGAGCTGAAAGATTTCCCAAGGCGGGCTCTGGAAACCAGGTATCCAAAACGGCCCCACTGAGTGAAAGCGTTGCAAGGCCATGACCGGAAGCGATCTGTTGTGACATGGGCTAAGCGTAACGCCTATTGTTACACCCATGTCGTTGCGAATATCTGTGTATTGCTCATCTTCTCCAACTATTGATACAAAATATCAAGATTTAGCATTTGAACTCGGAGAAGCAATTGGTGCACGTTCCTGGAATCTTGTTTCAGGTGGTGGCCATATTTCAATGATGGGTGCGGTTGCACGCGGTGTTAGAAAATCAGGTGGCCACACAATTGGCGTAATCCCGCAATTATTGGTCGATATCGAATTTGCGGATAAAGATAGCCATGAACTACAGATTGTTGATTCGATGCGAGCGCGCAAGGGAAAAATCGAAGAGCTAGCCGATGCATTTATCGCATTGCCGGGAGGACTCGGAACGCTAGAAGAGCTCTTTGAAATTTGGGTTGGACGCTTCTTAAATTTTCACCAGAAGCCAGTTGTGGTTCTGGATCCATTTGGTTTGTATGACCCACTAAAAGTTCTGATAGATCACTTAGAGGTTGAAGGCTTTGTTAAGCCTGGACAGCGAGAGTTACTTCATTGGTGCACAACAATTGATCAAGCATTGGATATTTGCGGTGGCTGATAATCACATCGCACTCTCACTTACGTTGCCATGTAGTGCGCAACACGCATGGAATGAAATTGTTGATTGGGAAAAACAAGGCACATGGATGTTGCAAACTTCTGTGTGGCTTACTTCAGAAATAGAAAGTGGCCCAGGCACAGAAATTGCAGCATTCACTGGACCTTTTCATAAGTTGTTTCCACGCTTCAAATTTTTTGGAGTTCTAGACAGAATGGTTGTGACTAATTGGCAACCACCTTCGACATGTGATGTTTTACATACTGGAAAGATTATTAAAGGCACAGGTAGATTTGAAGTCGTTGCAATCAATGATCAGAAATCACTCTTTAATTGGTCAGAAATTATTTGGGCACCACGAGTTATATTTCTGATACTTAAACCTGCTCTATACGTTGGAGTATGGATTTCTCTGCGTAGATTCGCACGAACTCTTAGATAACTCGCATAATAAGTTGGGTGTATCCGGGGGATTGCTGCCTATCTGCACAGTAAACTTGTCGTATGAGCGAACCCAAAACTTTGGCAGAAGTTCTGGCTGCGCTCCCAGAGGAAGAAAAAATTATTTTGATGATGCATTATTTGCGATCAATGAGTGCTATTGAAATCGCTCAAAAATTGGGCGTTCCTGAGCGTTCTGTTGCCGCTGTAATAGCCACCGGAAAGGCCCGCCTGAGCAAAACCCTGGGTCTATAAGCCCATTTTCTCGATTTCATATACGGCTCTATATGCGAGATACTTATCCTCTTGCAGAACGCTCTTCGATTTAATTCCCTAAGGAGTCTCCAGATGGCAGCTATGAAACCCCGCACTGGTGATGGTCCTATGGAGGTCACCAAAGAGGCTCGCTCACTCGTGATGCGTATTCCTCTTGAAGGCGGAGGTCGTCTCGTAGTTGAGATGAATGCAGAGGAAGCAAATAACCTCAGCGCCGCATTGCATGCCGCAGTTTCCCTCGTCAAGAAATAAGACGCATTTCTTCTTTTTTTAGTTAGCCTTTGCGCTATGGCCTACGCCCAACTCAATAGCATTGAATCTTCGCTAGAAGAGATTATCAGCGCTGATGCAATTGCAGTTGGTTTTGTTAAATCTGAAGATTCCATATACGAGTTAGTCGGCTCAATCGAAGCCATAGCCACAATAGAAAAGTTTTTTGATGTAGATCTCATTGATGAAATAACTTTTTTTCAACCAGCCGGTAAAGCGGGCGAAATCCTAGAAATTCCCATAAGCCAAAAAGCCACTAAAGCAGATCGTATTTTCCTTATTGGGTTGGGTGATCAAAGCACGCAATCTCATCGACTTGCTGCGGCTAGTCTTGGCAGAAAATTACGCGGGAAGAAAATAATCGTCTCCACTTTGTTAGCAACAGATTCAAAAGACATAAGGGCTCATGCGATTTCAGTAGTTCTTGGTGCATACACCTGGTCGCTCAAGAGTGACTCAAAACCAGATCAACCGACATTTAATGTTGTGTGCAAGAGCGAGAAAACTATTTTTGATGCACAAGTAATCTCTCACTCAGTCTGTCGCGCTCGCGATTTTGTTCACACTCCTTCAAATATTAAGAATCCGCTCTGGATGGCTAATCAGGCTCAAAAGATTGCTAAAGAGGGCAAGCTTTCAATCAAGGTTCTAGCTGGAAAAGAGCTTGAAAAATTTGGTGGATTGCGTGCTGTCGGAAACTCGTCCCCCAAGCCAGGCCCAAGATTTATCCAAATAACGTACACACCCAAATCAAGTGCCAAGCGAGTTCCACATGTAGTTCTTGTGGGCAAAGGAATCACATTTGATACTGGTGGAGTTTCACTCAAGCGTCCATACGATCTCATGATGGCGATGAAGAGCGACATGGCTGGTGCTTCAGCTGTACTCAACGTTGTTGGTGCGTTGCCAGAACTACAGCCACGAGTAAAAGTCACAGCGCTTTTAATGTGTGCAGAAAATGCACTCTCTGGAACATCGCAAAGACCGAGTGATGTGATTACGCATTACGGTGGCACCACAGTGGAAGTACTGGATACAGATGCTGAAGGACGCTTGGTTTTAGCTGATGGCTTGGCATATGCCGATGCAAAACTAGATCCAGATTACTTGCTTGATATTGCCACTTTAACTGGCGCCGCCACACTAGGACTTGGTCGCCAATACGGGGCGATGTATACGCGAGATAAACAATTAGCAACACAACTAATTACTGCTGGAGAATCTTCGGGAGATCGACTCTGGCATATGCCGCTGATTGATGATTATCAAGATTCACTTGAGAGCGACATTGCAGATTTCAATCACACCGCTGATAAAGGCGACTACTCCGCAGGCTCGGTGACCGCAGCATTATTTCTTGAAAAATTTACAGGAAAAAGGAAATGGGTGCACTTAGATGTTGCCGGAACTGCACGAAGTGAAAGTGATGCAGGTGAATCTCCAAAAGGTGGAACTGGATACGGTGTTCGCTTGCTTATTGATTGGATTATGAGTTTATGATGAAAATTGATCCACACGCGTATGCAGAAAACTTCATTTCTGAAGATGAGTTTCAACTCCGAGCCAGAAATCGAGGAATCGAAGTTGGTGCTAACGATGCCACTACCGGAGTTGGTGCTTATCTTCGATCACTAGCGCATCAACTTTCTGCGCAATCAGTTGTTGAGGTTGGTACCGGATCTGGCGTCGGAAGTCTCTGGATTTTAGGCGGAATGATTACGAGCGGAACTCTTACCTCAATTGATGATGAGACCGAACACTCACGAATTGCACGAATTGCAATGCAGGATGCAGATATTGCGCCATCTCGATATCGACTCATTACTAATTCAGTAATGGATGTAATGACTAAGTTAACCGATCGCGCTTATGACCTAGTTGTATTGCGTCACAACCCCGAAGATTTAACCTACACAATTGAAGAAGCGCATCGCATTTTGCGAAGTGGTGGCGTAATGGTTATTGACGGATTCTTCGGTGGCGGGAAAGTCAGCGATCCATCTCAGAGAGATCCAAAAACCATCGCCCTGCGTGAAGCTGGCAAAACGGTGAAAAGTGCCACAGACCTCTGGGTGTGCACACTCATAACTATCGGCGATGGTTTGTTAATCGCAACGAAGTTATAGCAAAATAAGCACCATGTCTTTTCTTTCCCGAAAAAAGCGCGCACGAGTTGATGCGCCATGGTGGAACTCTCAGGATTTCGCACGAACAAATAGAAGTATCACACCTGGCTCACTTGTTGTTCTAGCAATTATTGCTGGTTTAGTCGGTGGAGCACTTGGTATCAATGCATCCGGAGGATTCTTAGGCGGCAAGGCAAACTTGGTTACGGCCTCAAACACGATTGAACGCAAACCAGATTCAGTAGCTGGATTAGCAAATCGAGTCTTGCCTTCTGTGGTTTCAATTACAACTGGCTCAGGAAGTACAGGATCTGGTTTCATTATTGATAGTTCTGGATTTATTCTCACTAACAACCACGTTGTAGAACAAGCAGCGCTTTCAAAAGGAAGAATCCTTGTCACGCTCAATAATGGTGAAGAGTTTGAAAGTAAAATCATCGGCCGTGATGCTTCTTATGATTTAGCAATTCTTAAAATTCTTGCAACTGGCTTGCCTGCACTCCAATTTGGCAACAGCGATGAAGTCGCCGTGGGTGATTCAGTCATTGCGATTGGTTCACCGCTTGGATTATCCGGAACGGTTACTTTAGGAATTATTAGCGCAAAAGATCGAGCTGTGACAGCTGGTGGTTCTGCTGGCGAAACTTCATTCATTAATGCTTTGCAGACAGATGCTGCGATTAACCCCGGAAATTCTGGGGGACCACTTATTAATACTGCCGGTGCAGTAATTGGCGTGAACTCTGCAATTGCGACACTCAGTGGTGCTTCAAGTGCTCAGGCTGGTTCTATTGGATTAGGTTTTGCAATTCCAATAAATCAGGCAAGAAAAACCGCAGACCAATTGATAAAAACTGGAAAGGCTTCGTACCCTGTTATTGGTGTATTAATTGATATGAATTTCGCTGGACCAGGTGCAAAAGTAACCGCATCTAATGACGCAGTCGTAGCTGGTGGTCCCGCCCAGAAAGCTGGCATTAAATCAGGAGATGTGATTATCGAATTCGCTGGTAAATCAATAAACACTCCTGATGAACTCATTGTTGCAATACGTTCAAAGAATATTGGCGATCGCGTTGAAGTTAAGTTCAAGCGTGGCAGCAGTACGCGTACAACAACAATTGTGCTTGCAGCCGGCAAGAACTAATCCACGATAACCACTAGGCTAAAAACATGATTTTCGGAATTGGCCCAGGAGAATTTATTGGCCTAGCGATCCTTGCAATATTTTTCGTTGGTCCGGAGCGATTGCCTAAATTCTCCTCCGATGCCGCAAAGTTTTTAAAGAAAGTAAAGAATTTAGCTAACACAGCAACAACAGAGCTACGCGAAAATCTTGGACCCGGATTCGAAGATTTGCAGCCATCAGATTTGAACCCGAAAACTTTCATCAAAAAACAACTTGCTGGCGCCCTTGATGAAGAAAAGCCTCGCAATATGGCTAAACCAAAGATTGATCCAGATTTACTATGACCGTCATCGAATCGATTCATGCAGCCCTTGCAACTGTAGAAGATCCCGAAATTCACCGACCTTTACCTGATTTAGGAATGGTCGAATCTGTACAAGCAGATGGTGGAGTCGCCCGTCTAAAGATTTTGCTCACAATTTCTGGCTGCCCTATGCAAGACAGATTACGCACGGACATTACAAAGGCGGTTATGGCAGTCGAAACCATCTCCTCCGTTGAGATTCAATTTGGGGTAATGAGTGAAGAGCAACGCGGCAATTTGAAATCATTGTTACGTAATGGACGAGAGAAAATCATTCCGTTTGCTCAACCAGAATCTCTCACACGTGTAATCGGTATTGCATCTGGTAAAGGTGGAGTTGGAAAATCATCTTTAACAGTTAACTTAGCTGTTGCAGCGGCTCAAAAAGGTCTGCGCGTTGGCATTTTGGATGCAGACGTGTATGGACATTCTGTTCCACGTTTAATGGGTTTAATTGGACAACGCCCAACTGCAATTGATCAGATGTTTATCCCGCTTGAGTCATATGGTGTAAAAGTTGTTTCGATGGAGATGTTTAAGCCAGAACGCTCTGATGCTGTTGCTTATCGCGGCCCGCTCCTGCACAAGGTCTTAGAACAATTACTCTCCGATGCGTATTGGGGCGATTTAGATTTACTGCTGATTGATTTACCACCAGGTACTGGCGACCTTGCAATTTCATTAGGTCAACTCATTCCTGGTTCAGAAATACTTGTTGTCACAACGCCACAAGTTGCTGCAGCTGAAGTTGCAGAACGTGCTGGACGTATTGCACATCAGATTAAGCAACATTTAGTCGGTGTAATTGAAAACATGTCTGATTTTCCTTGCCCACATTGCAGCGACACAATTTCTTTATTTGGTTCAGGCGGTGGCGAAGAAACAGCAAAGCGTCTTTCAGAGTTAGCAGGAATCGATGTTCCACTACTTGGGAAAGTTCCATTTAGTCCAGATTTACGAACTGGCGGAGACAACGGCGCGCCTGTTGTAGTTCAATTCCCAGATAGTGCTGCAGCCAAATCAGTTAATGCAATAGTTGATCAGCTAGTTGTTCGAAAGAAATCACTTCTCGGTGTCAGACTTGGACTTTCCACGTAATTCATCAAGCATGTCCTTTAGTTCATTGCGCAGGAAATCACGTGTTGCAACTTCACCTAGTGCGTTACGAAGACTCGCTAATTCACGAGTTAAGTATTCAGTATCTGCAATTGAGCGCTCGTTACGAGCACGGTCTTCGCTTACCTGAATACGATCACGGTCGGCTTGGCGATTTTGTGCAAGCAGAATGAGCGGCGCAGCATATGAAGCCTGCAGAGACAAGATCAGAGTAAGAAAAATAAATGGATAATCATCAAATCGAAGATCTACTGGAGCAAATGCATTCCAGAAAACCCAACTAAGAACAAATACGGTCATGTAAACCAAGAAGCCTGCTGTTCCTAAGAAACGCGCAAAGCGCTCTGATAAGCGACCAAAAGCTTCTGGATCAAAGTTTGGGCGAAGTGTGCGACCAGTCTCGCGAGGAGTATCCAAACGATTGTTGCGTGCCATTTAAATTCCCTCGCTCTCTTGTGCATCCAATAAATGTTCATGTTCTAAGACATCAACTGTCTTGGACATATCGCGGTGATCATGTCGCCAGTTTTCAGGCAACAAGTGATCAAGTACGTCATCAACAGTTACAGCCCCAAGCAAGCGTTCATTGCTATCTACTACAGGCACTGATAAAAGGTTGTAACTAGCTAAGTATGACGAAACTTCGTTCAATGATGCTTGGGGATTTAATCCTTGAGTATCGGTATCCACCATTGATCCAAGTAGCGTAGATGGAGCCTCGCGCAGTAATCGCTGATAGTGAGCAATTCCAATGAATCGGCCAGTCGGTGTTTCAAGGGGTGCACGACAGATGAATATCTGTGATGCAAGTGCTGGGGAAATTTCACCTTGACGTACCGCAGCTAGAGCTTCAGCAACTGTGTTATCGGCAGTCATAACAATTGGTTCTGTTGTCATCATGCCGCCGGCTGTGTAATCCTCGTAATTCATTAAGCGACGAACGTCTTCGGCATCTTCTGGCTCCATTAAATCTAGAAGCGCTTGTGCGCGTTCTTGTCCCACTTCACGGAGCAAGTCGGCAGCATCATCTGGATCCATTTCACCAAGAACATCAGCAGCACGTTCGCCTTCAAGTTCTGCCAATAACTCAACTCGCTCAGCTTCATCCATCTCTTCTAGTACATCTGCAAGTCGCTCATCGTTTAAGGCACGTGCAACTTCAACACGACGCTTTGGCGCCAAGTCGTGCATTACGGATGCAAGATCTGCTGCACGAAGAGTGCTCAACGTTGATAATAAATTTGCGACACCTTGGTTATGTTCGGCAACTGCAAAGCCAGTTATTTCTTCCCAAAGAACTGTCGATGTTGCTCCTTTACGGCGCAATCCAGTTCCACGGCGCATAATGTGAACGCGAGTGATGAGCCAATCACCACTTCGATTTTGCTCCATTCCCATATCTTCGACAACAACTTTTTCACCTGTATCAAGTAGTGAAATTGATCGATCAAGCATGTCGCCAAGAACAAGTACTTCACCAGTGCGTGCTTCGAAGCGACGCATGTTTAGTAAACCTGTAATAACAACTGCTCCACTCTCAATTGAGTTAACGCGAGTAATTGGAACAAATACGCGACGACGAAGTGGAACTTCAACAATTAATCCCAAGATTCGAGGTGGTTGGTTGTTTGCACGAAGGGTCGCGAGTGCATCTCGCACCTTTCCTACTGGATCACCATTTGGATCAAAGACCGCGGTACCTGCAAGACGGGCGAGAAATACTCGATTAATCAAGTTTCCGCTCATAGGCTAAGGGTAACGTCTACACGTACCTCCGTGCTTTCGCTTAAATTGAATTATGTAGATACTTTTGGCTAATGCAAGAGCAGAAATCACTCATTCATAGCCACACAGCTATGCCGGGGCGTGCGGATTCGATTCGTCTATTGATTGGAATCGTCGGCATCGGAGTTTCTGGTCCACTCATCGCATTAAGCACGATGCCAGTCGTGACTTTGATTTTCTGGCGAAATCTTGGCGGCGCATTAGTAATGGCGCCTTTCGCCTTGAGACATCGCGCAGATCGCAAGGCAATAGCCTGGTCTGCATTAGGTGGATTCGTACTAGCAATGCACTTCATCGCATTCTTCTTGGCGATGCGTCTAACAACAGTTGCTGCTGGAACAGCCCTTGTTGCTCTGCAACCAATATTTACTGCTCTATTTGTCAGACTTAAAGGTGGGCATATTCCATCTCGCGCTTGGCTCGGAATGGTTGTTAGCTTTTCTGGTGTGATTTTAATTTCTGGTGTGGATTTAAGTATTTCATTTCGATCATTTATGGGAGACATTGCTGCAATAGTTTCTGCCGTTCTTGCTGCAATCTATGTCATGATCGGCTCAAAAGCACAACAGAGTTTGGAAACAAGTACATACACAGCAATCTGTTATGCAACGTGTGCCATAACTGCCTTGCCTATCGTATTAATTGGTGGATTTCAATTATGGAATTTCAGTGGCAACGAGTGGTGGCTTGTCATAGCACTGGTTGTTTTTGCTCAACTTCTAGGTCACAACATGTTTAATGCTGCACTCAAGCGAGTCTCACCTGCAGTTGTCTCATTGATTATTTTCTTTGAAGTGCCTGTCGCTTCCCTGCTAGCCATTTGGTGGCTAAATCAAACTCCACCGATTGGAATCCTTCCAGGCATCGTATTAATCCTCTCCGGTTGCGCACTCGTAGTTCTGCGCACAAGAACTTCTAAAGTTGAGTTAGCGCCATGATTGATTTACATACGCACACAAACTGCAGTGATGGAACTGATTCACCTGCGCAATTAGTTAACAAAGCGCTAGCTGAAGGAATCACTGTCTTGGCACTTACTGACCATGACACCACATCTGGATGGCAAGCGGCGCAACAAGCACTTCGTCCAAATTTATCTCTCGCACTTGGCGCTGAAATTTCATGCCTAACGAAAGATGGAATTAGTGTGCATATGCTGGGCTTGCTATTTGATGGCACCCGCGTTGACATGCAAGAGATGCTAGAAAATACGCGCGATGGTCGCATTCCTCGTGCAAAAAAAATTATCGAATTACTCAATGCAGGTGGAATACAGATTTCTATGTCTGATGTCGAATCTGTAAAACCTGAAGGTGCAACGCTCGGTAGACCACACATAGCTGATGCACTCGTAAAAAATGGTGTCGTTGCTTCGCGTGATGAAGCCTTCGCAGAATTACTGCATAACGACTCTCCATATTACGTTGCCCATCTCGCACCCACTCCAGATGATGCAATTGCAATGATTCGCAAGGCAGGTGGCGTTGCCGTAATTGCCCATCCATTTGCATCTCTTCGCGGCAAAGTATTGTCAGTCGAAGATTTCTTGCCACTAAAAAAAGCTGGACTCAACGGCATTGAAGTAAATCATCGAGACCACAACAATGATGAACGAATTGCACTTGCACACATTGCTCGTGAATTAGATCTCGTAATTACTGGTGCGAGCGATTATCACGGAACGGGTAAACTAAATTCATTAGGTGAAAACCTTACAGACAAGGCACAATGGGAACGCCTCGAGTCAGAGGCAGATCAACGAAGGGTTGTCACAGCATGAACGTAGGTGAAGTAGCCGCCGTAACATTTGCTCTACAAGCATTCGTTACTCTCTTCGTAATTATGGATCCACCGGGTTCTATTCCGATTTTTCTTGGACTAGTGGCAGATAAATCCCCTGCTACTCGCCGCAAACTCGCATGGCAAGCGGCCGCAGTTTCAATGGTTGTCATTACTTCATTTGCATTATTTGGTCGACTAGTACTTTCGTATTTAAATATTTCACTCGAATCACTTCAAGCTGCAGGCGGACTTCTTCTGCTTATCGTTTCGCTCGAATTGTTGATGGGTGGAAAACCAGGTTCGGATAACCGCACCTCCAATAACATCGCACTCGTTCCGCTAGGAACTCCTTTATTGGCTGGCCCAGGCGCCATTGTTGCAACAATGATTTTCGTACAAAAAATAGAGAACTTTGAACAGGGTATTGGACTGGCTGTTGCAGTGATTGCCGTTCACCTTGCAATTGCACTTTCGTTAATGGCATCAACAACAATTCTTAAGGTCATTAAAGACACAGGAGTAAAACTTGTTGCAAGCATTGCAGGACTCTTACTCGCTGCAATTGCTATTCAGATGATTGCCGATGCAGTGAAGGCTTTCACTGCTGCATGAAATCAGGACTCGGCCTTTATTCCCCAGAAAGTATTGTCTGGCAAGTTCATAGCGATCCATCAATGATTGTTGGTGGCATCAGAGCACTGTTACAACAGGCATTGCATCCTGTTGCGATGGATGGAGTTGCAAAGAATTCAGATTTTCGTGACGATGCGTGGGGTCGGTTGCAACGAACCGGAGATTACGTATCTACTTTAAGTTTTGCACCCATTGCAGAAGCCGAAGCGCTAGCTGCGAGAGTTCGCTCAGTTCATACCCGGTTAGGTCTAGATGATCCACACCTGCTTTTGTGGGTGCATATGTCACTCGTTGATTCATTCTTAGATGTGGCAGCACGTTCAGGAATGCAATTGGGTCCACAGGACCGAGATCAATACGTACAAGAGATGGTTGATTTTGCACGCCTAGTTGGAATAGCAGTTGATGATGTTCCAACGAATATGAACGAACTCAAAGTTTATTTCGAAAACATCGCCCCAGAACTTCGGGCAAGTGATGATGCAAAGCGTGCAGCACTCTTTCTTGCGGTGCCACCAATGCCAACTGCAATTCGTTTTGCCACTCCGGCCGCACCTGCATGGGCGTCATTGAGTGCTTTAGCAACTGCATCTCTTCCACAGTGGGCGCGCAAGCTATATGCAATACCCACATTGCCGGGCCATGACGCGGTTACAAATGCTGCACTTATAGCAACTCGTTCAACTCTCAAACTATTGCCTGAAAATATCTTTCAGCCACCAATGTTGAAGGAAGCCAAAATCCGTTGGGGGATAGCTTCATGACCTCAGTTGTTGCAATCACAAATATTGCTGGCGGAACATTTAAGACAACTACCGCACACGCACTGGCCGTAGCAGTGGTTGAGTATGGAAAGAAAGTTCTCTTAATCGATCTCGATCCACGAGCAGATTTAACTTTCAATCTAGGCTTTGAAAGATCAAGAGAGACCATCGTAGAAATGCTTCAAGGTTCTTCTCTAGCTCAAAGCAATGACATTACAACAGATGAGCGATTTGATTTTATTTGTGCAGATTCTAGATTAGCCTCGATCAACGAAGTGGGCACCCTTGCTACATTCTTAAGAGCCTTGCCTAATAATTACGACTTAGTAATTATTGATACGCCTTCTCAGATTGATTCGAGATTAGCCATGGCTTTACACGTTGCGGATGCATTGCTGGTACCAACTCGTGGCACTGTGCACAGCATTCGAGGGGCAGTAAGTACTTTAAAAATCCAATCACATGCCAAGAAATTCGTACTTCCAATTGAGCAATTTGGGCCAGAACAAGCAGAACTATTTAAGGATCAGATAGTGCTAGATGCGCATATTCCGTTTACAGCAACCATGGATAGCGCGATTAGCGAAAAACGAAGTGCACTTTCTACAGATAAGTATTCAGATTTTGCCTCTGCATACCGAGAAGCTGCATACAGCCTGCTCGAGCACCTTAATCATTTTTAAATTTCTTTGTTCTGGTGCGTTCGCGTTTTTCACGGGTTTGCTCGGACTTAGGAGCTGATTCAACCTTTACCGGTTTTGCCTTCACCATTCGCCCAGTTGAACCAGCAGGAATTTTCATTACTTCATAGAGATGCTCTGAGGATGAATAAGTCTCTTCTGGTTCTGGTAAACCAAGTTTGAGAGCCGTATCAATCATTTTCCAACGCGCCATTTCATCCCAATCAACGAATGTGACTGCAATTCCATGTGCGCCAGCACGTGCTGTACGACCAATTCTGTGAACGTAAGTTTTCTCATCTTCGGGGCATTGATAGTTAATAACGTGAGTGATTCCATCAATATCAATTCCACGCGCTGCAACATCTGTTGCAACAAGCACATCTGTTTTTCCTGCCTTAAAATCGTTGAGGGCTTTTTCTCGAGCATTCTGGGCTAAATCACCATGAATAGTTGCTGATCTAAATCCACGTTCTAGTAAGTCATCTGCAGTTTTTTGGCATGTTCGCTTTGTGCGACAAAAGACGATTGTTGGGCCACGACCCTCTGCCTGCAAGATTCTTGCCAACATTTCAATTTTATCCATTGCGTGAGCGCGATAAACATGTTGCTCAATCTTTGAAACGACTGCGCCTTCATCTTCATTATCTTGAGTGCGAATATGAATTGGCTGATTCATAAATCGGCGAGCAAGGTTGAGAATATCGCCAGGCATCGTCGCTGAGAAAAGCATTGTCTGTGAACGTTTTGGTGTGCTTGTAAAAATCTTTTCAACATCAGGCAAGAAACCTAAGTCCAACATCTCATCTGCTTCATCTAAGACAAGTCGTGATACTTCTTTTAACTTTAGTTGACCTTGACGATAAAGGTCGAGCAGTCGACCTGGAGTGCCAATAACAATTTCAATACCCGCGTTAAGAGCCTCTATCTGTGGCTCGAATGCACGGCCGCCGTATACAGCGAGTGTTCTAATCCCACGATTATTTGCTAACTCATCAATATCTTTTGCTACTTGGATACATAATTCACGGGTTGGGACTACAACCAATACTTGTGGCGCACCTTTATGTTCGAGGTCTTTCCACTCAGCATCCTGTGGAGCAATCACGCGTTCAATTAACGGAATACCAAATGCCAACGTCTTTCCTGTGCCTGTTTTTGCTTGCCCAATAACGTCGCCATCAGCTAGGGCGATTGGCAAAACCATCTCTTGAATTGGAAATGGAGAATCAAAGCCGTGCTCTTTAAGCGCAGCTTTTGTTTCTTGGCGAAGCGGAAGGTCTTCGAAAGTTATTGACACTTATTGTGCGCCAAAACCGACGCGACGATCGGTTTGTTCGCCAATTTCTACAAAACCAATTTTGTCTGCAGGAACCATGACGACTCGTCCTCTGATGTCTTCAAGAGTTAAGGCGTCTCCAGATTTCAGAGCGGAATTAACTGCGCTTTGAATTTCGGCAGCTCCTAGTTCGCTCTCAAAATTTAAATCTGAATTCACATTAGTAATTGAGATTCGAACCTGAACTTTTTTAGCGCTATCGCTTTTCTTTGTACTCATAGTGGCTAATACTACCGATTAATCACCGTACGAGTTTGCCTGCTTATTTGCTGGGAAAGCCTGAAATTCCACGCCACATTAGATTTTCTACTAGTTCTACGGCTTGTTGGCGGGTTAATTTGCTATCGCGTTCTAGCCAATGACGAGCAGTAACTTGTGCGCATCCGATCATTCCAACTCCGAGAAGCATTGCCACTTCCTTTGGAAGGCCGGTATCCAGAGAAATAATCGCACTGACGGCAGCGGCGCAGTCATATGTCATGCGATTAAGTCTTTCTGCAACAGAAGGTTCGACGCTCATGTCACTCTCAAATAGCAAGCGAAAAGCTTCTCCTTCGCTTTCGATAAATCCAAAATATGCATCAACAGTCGCGCGAACACGATTGGCATTATCAGGAGTAGATGCAATGGCTTTTTGAATTTCATAAACAAGTGAGTCAATATGTAAATCTAAAACTGCTAAATACAACTCTAATTTTGATGGAAAGTGCTGATACAAAACAGGTTTGCTAACGCCAGCGCGATCTGCAATTTCATCCATTGCTGCAGAGTGATATCCGGCGGCAGTGAAAACTTCGAGGGCCGCTGACAGCAAAAGCGCACGACGTTCATCGCGAGGTAAACGAGCTTTGTTATCTCGTAGATTGGCTGAAGTACTCATCACGCCTTATCGTAGAGGCAAAAGCCTGAAAATTGGCAGTGCTCTGGTGAGTACGGCAGAATATGAACATTCTCACCCACACTCAGGACGGTTATGAAAATTCCACCATTAGTTGAAAAAGGCCCATCACTCACAGTTGATGAAGTGCGCAGGTACAGCCGTCACCTAATTATTCCTGATGTTGCAATGGCGGGTCAGCAACGATTAATGAATGCAAAAGTCCTCTGCGTTGGCGCTGGCGGATTAGGTTCACCAGCACTTATGTATCTAGCTGCTGCCGGTGTTGGCACACTAGGAATTGTTGAATTCGACACTGTGGATGAATCAAATTTGCAGCGCCAAATCATTCATGGACAGAGTGATATCGGAAAGAGCAAAGCAATCTCAGCTAAAGAAAAAATTGCAGAGATTAATCCAAATGTGAATGTCGTTGTTCACGAAGTGCGCATCGATACCGACAACGTGATGGAGATTTTTTCGCAATACGATCTAATTGTTGACGGAACAGATAATTTTGCTACGAGATATTTAGTAAATGATGCATGCGTATTACTTAAGAAGCCTTATGTGTGGGGTTCTATTTATCGCTTTGATGGACAAGCAAGTGTTTTCTGGGCCGAGTATGGCCCTTGCTACCGTTGTCTATATCCCGAACCACCACCACCAGGAATGGTTCCAAGTTGCGCCGAAGGTGGAGTACTTGGAGTTCTCTGTGCCTCAATTGGTTCTATCCAAACAACTGAAGCGATTAAGTTGATAACAGGAATAGGCGAACCATTAATTGGCCAGTTGATGATTTATGACGCACTTGAAATGTCCTATCGAAAGATTAAAGTTCGTAAAGATCCGAAGTGCCCACTGTGCAGTGACAAACCAACACAAACTGAATTATTGCCAGATTACGAAGCTTTCTGCGGAGTGCTATCAGATGCTGCAGAAGTTGCCGTGAAAGATTCGACAATATCTGTCACTGAATTGAAATCAAAAATTGATAAGAAAGAGAACTTCTTGCTTATCGACGTCCGCGAACCTAGCGAATATGAAATCGTAAAGATTCCAGGATCATTATTGATTCCAAAACAAGGATTCTTAGATGGAAGCGCTTTAGCGGGCTTGCCGCAAGATAAGCCGATCATTTTGCACTGTAAATCTGGTGTTCGTTCAGCAGAGTGTCTGGCGATTTTAAAGAGTGCAGGCTTTGCCGATGCTACGCACGTAAGTGGTGGTGTCGTGGCTTGGGCTAAACAGATCGATACTTCTTTACCGGTGTACTAAGTGTTAGATAGCTACAAGGGTCATCGCTTACTTTTAGTTCATGCGCATCCTGATGATGAAACAATCAACAATGGTGCAACGATGGCTATGTATGCCGATCTTGGAGCACAAGTAACACTCGTAACGTGCACACGCGGAGAAGAAGGTGAAGTTTTAATCTCTGACCTAAGCCACTTGGCTAGTTCGGCTACAGACTCTTTGGGCCAGCATCGTGAAGTAGAACTTAAAGATGCAATGGCTGCGCTTGGAGTAAATGATTTCCGATTTCTAGGTGATCACACAGTTAAGTTTCGCGATAGTGGCATGATGGGAACCGATGCAAATAATCGCCCAGATGTCTTTTGGCAAGCAGATCTAGATGTAACCGCTGCGCACCTAGTCAAAGTAATAGAAGAAGTGAAGCCCCATGTTCTAATTACCTATGATGAAATTGGGGGATATGGCCATCCCGATCACATACAAGCTCATCGTGTCGCTATGCGAGCGTCTGAATTAGCCCAATGGAAGATCTCTAAAATTTATTGGAATGCAATGCCAAAATCTGTTTTAGCAGAAGGAATTGCAAAGATGAAAGAGATTGGGTCAGACTTTTTCGGCGCAGAAAGTGTTGATGATTTACCATTTGCTAAAGATGATTCGCTAGTTACAGCCATGATTGATGGAACAAAGTATGTAGATTTAAAGATGAAAGCAATGGCAGCACATGCAACACAAATCGAATTAGATGGACCGTTTTTCGCACTCTCTAATAATCTAGGCCAGCAAGTGTGGGGCCATGAGTACTACTCACTTGTTCAGGGCGAAAAAGCTCAACCATTTGACGCAGATGGTCGTGAAACAGATTTATTTGCAGGGATTACCGCAACATGAAAATGATTTATTCAGCAGCACTAGGAGTCTTAACTGGCTTAGCAGCTGTTCTGCTGCACATGTTTTATCCGCCAATTGGATTGACGTTATCTATCTTGGGATCAGCTGCAACAATTTGGGCGATTGGCCGACACTTTGGCTCAAGAAAATTTAAGTTAATCGCATCCCTTGCTTGGAGTTTTATCCTGTGGCGTGCATCAACATTTGGTGTTGGCAGCGAACTTCTTGTCCAAGGAAATGCTCAAGGTAGCGCGCTTGTATTTGTTGGACTTTTAGCTTTGTTTATTGTTATCGCGCTGCCGGCCTAGTTAGCGCCAGCTCCAACTCTGTCCTGAAGCAGAATCAGAAATCTCTAAACCTGCTGCTTCAAGCTTGATGCGCAACTCATCGCTTAAGGCCCAATTCTTTGAGGAGCGAGCTGCTTCTCGCTCATCCAACATCAACTTCAATTCTTGTGAAAGCTCTCGAACTTCTTCTGGTCGGGAAAGCTCGAGACCGAGTACTTGATCAGCATATAAAAACGCATTAGATTTTTCGGTATCGCTAAGATTGCGATCTTTTTCAATTGCACGCAAATAAGTAATAACGCGCGGTGTTTCCAAGTCATTTTCAAGAAACCCAAGAACTGCATCGTCTTCCTTTAAGTTCTTTGGCACACCCCACGTAGCGATTTTGCCGCGCCAACGCTTGATCGTTTCATGTGCTGCTGAAATTGATTGCCATGAGAGATCCATCTGGGACCTGTATCGATTCTCTAAAAAGCATAAACGCAGCGACAGCGGATCAAAACCTCGAGCGATAACATCATCTAGCAGCACAACATTGCCGGCGCTCTTTGACATTTTTCTACCTTCAAATAAAAGGTGTTCTCCATGAACCCACAGATCAACGCTTTCATTGCCAGTAATTGCATTTGATTGTGCTCGTTCATTTTCATGATGAGGAAAACGTAAATCAATTCCTCCAACATGAACATTTACATGTCCGTGCAAGAATTTAAGAGACATGGCAGAACACTCAATGTGCCATCCTGGAAATCCAGGACCCCACGGCGAATTCCAAATCATCTCTTTTCTATTTCCAGCTGCTTTCCAGAGCGCCCAATCGGCGTGAAACTTCTTTGCTCCATCTTCGACGTATTCGTATCTATTGCCAGGCTTTAATGAATCTAAACGATTACCGCTGATCTGTCCGTAACCCGGGAAAGATTGAGCATCAAAGTAGACACAGTCATCTTCTGCGACATATGCAGAGCCTTTGTTGATGAGCGCCGCAATCATCTCGTGCATGAGTTCGATTGATTCACTTGCGCGCGGATACATGGCTGCCGCAATTATGTTCAGATGCGATAAATCTAGATGGAAGCGTTCTTCATATTTTCGCGCAATCTCAAATGGGTCTATTTTTTCTTTTTTAGATTGCTCAAGCATCTTGTCTTCATGCAAATCATCGGACATATGTCCAACATCTGTAATATTTTGAATCATCTCAACGGTTAGGCCACTCAAGCGAATTGTGCGTGAAATTAAGTCACTTAAAAGGAAGGTTCGAAGATTTCCAACGTGTGCATCACGATAAACCGTTGGACCACAGCAATACATTGTGACAACACCTTTATGGGAGGAAATTTCTTTGGGTGTGCGAGAGAAGGTGTCATAAATGGATAAGACCATCAGCAGCACTCCTCAGTAATCATGGGCAAGCTCTCTTGAAGCGTTCGATAGTTGTATTCATGGTGAAAAATAAAACCAAGTGAAGTATAAAGATTAATTGCGACTGTATTTTTTGAATCCACCTGCAGTACGGCCTTTTTGACTCCTGCATCTGCGACAGAATTTAAAAGTGAGGTGGTTACTAACTTACTTACGCCCTGACCTCGAAAATCGGGATCTACGAAAACGCGCGAGAGGGCACTCCAGCCATCCGAGTGGGCGGCGCGACCCACGGCAATTAATTTCTCATCCGCAAAGACTGAGGCATAAATGGCTGGGTATGCGCGCATGAGATCGGCAACACCGTGATCACTTTGTAGTGATAACCATCTGTCATCAAAGTCATTTGTTATTGCAACTGTGTACTTTGTAGAGAGAGGTTCTATATTTTCGATATCTGCAACCATTACATGAGCACGAATTCTCTCAATCCAACCATTGTCAGCTAGTTTTGAATCAAGATCTCGGTATGTCGGCAGTGGAATTGAAAAGGTCGGAGTGAGTTTTTTATTTTTGTAGTGTGCAATGACAAATAAAATAGCTTCATCAATATCTGTCTGGGGTTCGCCATACGGCGCCTTTCCCATGGGCAATACAGAGTTTGCACGCATCGTGAATTTCCCAGAACTTCGCAGCAACCACTTTCCGAATAACTCCTGATGATGTGCGGGCCATGTCTTAGTTAAAACCTCTTCTAGTTCTTGAATTCGCAATGACAGGGGCGCACCATGGCCTGCTGCATGATTTTTTTCTTCAATAATCTTGTAGACCGCAATTTTTTCACGATCAAATTCGATGAGCTCACCATGTCGATTACGAAGTGAATTCTCGGACTCCAGATATCCAACGAGGTCGCGGAATCCACCTTCGGGATCATGAAATCGAATACTGACTCGCGCGCCAATTGGAGCCTTCATAGGTGTAACGATAATCGCCCCCGCCAAAGTCGCGAGTTACTGGGGCTTCGCATTACAATCGCGCTATAGAGATGGCTGTAAGGCCGAGTGCTAGAGATTCAGGGAGGCTGTTCTCGTGACTTATGTGATTGCCCAACCATGTATCGATGTGAAGGACAAGTCCTGCATCGAAGAGTGTCCAGTGGACTGCATTTACGAAGGCAATCGCATGCTTTACATCCAGCCTGATGAATGTGTGGATTGCGGCGCCTGCGAGCCAGTGTGCCCTGTTGAAGCAATCTATTACGAAGATGATGTTCCAGGACCGTGGAAAGACTTCCAAAAAGTGAACAGCGAATTCTTCGTCGAACTCGGTTCACCTGGTGGAGCGGCAAAAGTTGGCCCAACAAATAAAGATCACGCCGACATTGTTTCTGCTCCCGCAAAGAGCGAATAAAGGCGCGTGCACTGAAACTTCCTGATTTTCCGTGGGATGCATTAGCGCCCTTTGCAGATCTAGCGCGCAAACACCCGGCAGGAATAATCGATTTATCTCAAGGCACTCCAGTTGATCCAACACCAAAACATATTCAACAATCTTTAGCCGATCACTCAAATTCGCCAAGCTATCCCTTAACTGCTGGCACACCGCAATTAAGAGATGCCATTAAGGCGTGGGCAATAAAACGCCTCGGTATAAAAGGTGACTTCGATGTCTTGCCTGTGATTGGGTCGAAAGAATTTGTTGCGTGGTTGCCAACATTCTTGGGATCAAGAAAAGTTCTTTATCCAAAAGTTGCGTATCCCACCTATAACGTCGGAGCAGTAATTGCCGGCGCCGAACCTATTGCTGTTGATCTCGATGCAAAAACCTGGCCAGATTCAGATTTAGCGTGGATTAATTCACCAGCTAATCCAACAGGGCGAGTACATACAGAGTCAGAGTTAAAAGCTGCTATCGAATACGCCAAGTCTCATAACTCACCAGTTGTAAGCGATGAGTGCTATTTGGAATTTGGAGATAGCGCAGAACCGGTTTCGATACTGAGTTACACCAATGGAGAGAATTCAAATATTTTGGCTGTCCATTCTCTCTCTAAAAGATCCTCGATGGCCGGCTATCGCGGGGCGTTCGTTATTGGCGACTCATTGCTTATTAAGAAAATACTTGAAATCAGAAAACATGCGGGCATGATGGTTCCACTTCCAATTCAGCACGCAATGGTTGCTGCGCTCAGTGATGACTCGCATGTACACGAGCAACGCGCTCGCTACAACCAACGCCGCAAAAATTTGAGGCCAGCTCTTGAATCAATCGGATTTAAGGTCGAGCACTCCGAAGCCGGACTTTATATATGGTGCACGCGCAGTGAAGATTCTTGGAAATCTGTTGAAGCTCTTGCTCAGCTTGGAATTTTAGTGACGCCCGGAGTCTTTTACGGCGCCGATGGATCACAGCACATTCGTATTGCAATGACCGCAACTGATTCTGCAATAGCAGATGCTGCAGCACGGATCACAGCTTCGAAAGCAATGTAAGTGGCAGTCGCAATTCTTCTAGTCGGCGGAATGGGTACGCGGCTCATGCCGCTCACTCGTGATACTCCGAAGCCGATGCTTCCTATTGCAGGTTTGCCAGTGACAGAGCATCAATTAATGGCGGCGAAGCGAGCAGGCATAACAAAGATTGTTTTAGCTACATCTTATTTATCAGAGATTTTTACACCGTATTTTGGTGATGGTTCAAAGTGGGGGATGGATGTGCGCTATGCGGTGGAGGAAACTCCACTCGGTACTGGTGGAGCAATCAAAAATGCTGCAGCAGCACTAGGTTTACCAGCCGGATCTGAAGAACCCATCGTAATATTTAATGGTGATGTGTTGACTTCGCATAATTTAGCCAAGCAAATCCAAGAGCATGTTGCCCATAAAGCCGATGTTACGTTGCACCTAACTCATGTCAGCGATGCAAGAGCCTATGGATGTGTGCCGGTGGATAAAGATGGTCGCGTAACCGCGTTTTTAGAAAAAATGGATAACCCAATCACAAACACCATTAATGCTGGCTCCTATGTATTTCACCCTTCAGTAATTGACACAATTGCGGCAGATACTGTTGTCAGCGTTGAACGAGAAGTATTTCCGGCCTTAGTTTCTTCAGGCAAAAAAGTTTATGGATACATAGAAGATTCTTATTGGCTAGATATCGGTACACCAAAGGCACTACTTGCAGGATCTGTGCACTTAGTTGGTGGAGAATTTAAGGCAGCTGATTCAGCTGTCATTGCAGACTCTGCGCAGCTACGAGGCGGAACCAGTGTGGGAGATACGTGCACCATTGGTGAAAATGTTCAGATCAGCGCGAGCATTATTTCGGCCGGAACGCATGTGGGGCAGGGTTCACAGATACGAAATAGCTTTGTTGCAGCTGGTTCACAGATACCTGCAGATTCGCAGATTATTGATAGTTATTATTCAAATGAGTTGATTTCACCCCTGAATCTGTGAATTAAGGGCATTTCACGCCGATTTCACGCTCAATAATTACTCTCACGGACTTGACTTACAGGGATTACAAGCGTGTAATTCACCTTTAGTAGGCCACATCCACGAGGGATGAAGCCATGAATTACAAGGAGAATCGGATTATGCCGATCCGCCCACAAGATTCACAGAAGCAGGCACCTACTTCCTCATCTTCCTCACCTTCCTCACATACAAATCTCAGCGCCGGTCCAATCATTCAACTCATCTCTGGCGAGAGCGTTGAACTATCGTGGCAAGAACGCGCACTCTGTGCACAAACAGATCCAGAAGCATTCTTTCCTGAAAAAGGCGGATCAACTCGTGAAGCAAAGCGAGTCTGTCTTTCATGTGATGTTCGTTCTCAATGTTTGGAATACGCATTGGCTCACGATGAACGTTTCGGAATTTGGGGCGGACTTTCAGAACGCGAACGTCGCCGACTAAAGCGCCGTCCTGCTTAATCGCACTCGCGCGATCTCGAGCGAAGTTAGGTCTATGCAATGGCTGTAAAAGCCGCAGAAGATTTAAGACATGTCACCGCCATATTGGTTGTTCATGACGGTGCACCGTGGCTTCCTCAAGTTGTTGCATCACTTACATCACAAAAACATTCAATAGATCAAATCATTGCTGTTGATACTGGTTCAACAGATTCTTCTGCTGCACTACTTAAAGGTGCAAAGATTCCAGTTTTAACTCTCGACCGAGAATCCGGTTTTGGAGATGCAATTTGGGCAGCAATTCAAACGCTGCCAGCACCAACTTCTCCGGAAAATGAATGGCTGTGGATTTTGCACGACGACTGTGCAATGCATCCGGAAGCGCTCGCTAATTTACTTGCAGCTCTAGCTGAAAAACCGCAAGCAGTGATGGCTGGACCAAAGTTATTGGGTTGGCACGACAAATCTCATTTACTTGAAATGGGAGTGAGCATTGCAGCCGACGGTGCACGTTGGACTGGTTTAGAACCGCACGAATACGATCAAGGACAACACGATGGCGTGCGCGATGTTCTTGCAGTAAGTACAGCCGGGGCTCTTGTTCGCCGCGATGTATTCGTTGAACTCGGCGGATTCGATCCGAACCTTTCACTCTTTAGAGATGATGTTGATTTTGGTTGGCGAGCCAGAGTTGCAGGGCACTCTGTCATTGCTGTGAGCGAGGCAAAGGGTTTTCATGCACAAGCCGCAGCATCTGAACGCCGTACTGCAGATGTAAAAGAAGCGTTCTTGCATAGACCGCTTCTGCTTGATCGGCGAAATGCTGCTTATGTTTTACTCGTTAACTCATCGTTGTGGATGTTGCCTTGGATTGTTTTGCAATTGCTTGGATCTGCAACTGCTCGCGCAATCGGATATTTACTCGCCAAGCTTCCAGGCTATGCAAGCGATGAGCTTTTAGCTCTTGTGACCCTGGTTATTCATCCCCGAGAAATTGCGAGTGCACGTAAGTTTAGAAAAACTCACAGATTGTTATCTGCACGCGCAGTAAAGGAATTCATTCCGCACCGTCGTCATCAATTGCGAACAGCGACCGAGAGATTAATCGATTCAATTCGAAACAAATTGTTACCTTCGGTTTCTGAAACCACCACAGTGCTCGAACCACTTAATGAAGAAGAGGATTTATTAACACCTGCCACAACTGGCCGATGGTGGACAATTTTAAAACAACCTAAAGCTCTGGCAGGTATTGCGATTCTATTTTTGATCGCAATTTGGTCGCGGCATCGATACGGATCTCTCGTTGGTGGTGCGCTTCCGCAAACTCCTGAAGGCGCAAGAGATCTATGGCGAATGTACTTTGATTCGTGGCATCAGATTGGAATGGGTACCGATCAAGGATCTCCGGCATGGATTGCAGTAGTTGCGATTGGTTCAACAATTTTATTTGGCAAGGCAGATTTATTCATAACATTACTGTTCTTCTTCGCTCCACTTATTTTCATGCTCGCAAGCTTCAGACTCTTCTCAAAACTGACTTCTCATAATTGGCTGCGAGTTGTCTCGAGTTTTCTCTACGCAATTTCTCCAGTTGCCGTAGCAAGTATAAATTCGGGACGCATAGGCACTATCGTCACATTGATCCTCTTGCCTTACATCGGATTACTCATTCGTGACTGGCTGATAATTGAAACCACTACATGGCGTAAAGTTTTTATCATCTCCCTTGTTTTATCGCTCTCATACGTCTTTTCAATGCAAGTATTTTTCTATTTGCTCATTGCCACAATCGTAATTTCAGTCCTGGACTATTTACGCTATGGAAATATCGGCTTTTTTCATCAACGTTTAGCTCGTCGCGCAACACTGGTTTTTGCTCCACTATTAGCAAGCATTCCGTGGTCATTCTCAGTTCTACTTGAACCAAAGCGAATCTTTCTCGAACCAGGTTTAGCAATTGCAGGTGGAGGCCCAAACTTTGCATTGCTCTCAAATCCTGGCGGATCTGGCGCCCTGCCATGGTGGTCAATAAGCCCTATTTCACTAGTGCTGCTTGTTGCACTTTTTTCATCTACGAAAGCCAGAGTAATTTCTTACTTCGGATGTGGCGCACTCGCGACAGCTGTCATCATCGGTTCGCTCTCATTTTCTGGACACGGTAACTCCTCACCTGTACAAACATGGACAGGCTCATTCATTGCAATTGCAACAATCTGCGCAATTGCTGCGGGCATTTTGATTCTTGATCACTTGCGTGAAGTTCTTGTAGTGACAAATTTTCACTATCGCCACATCCTTGCAGGGTTGCTCGTAATAATTACTTCTTTGTATTCGCTCTCGACCATTTCGTGGATTGTTACAGCAGGAGCAGATTCTCCGACGAGAGCAACGGATTCAAAGATCTTGCCGGCATTTCTCGGCATTGAAGATGGAGTAAAAACAATCGTTCTGAGACAAGTCAAGAGCAATGGCGTTAACTCCTTGCAGTATTTCATCGCGCGAGGCCACGATGTTTTACTCGGAGAACCCGATATAACTCCGAATGAGTCTCCAGAAGTTGCTAATGCAGTGAAAGAAATTGCAGACGGTACCGGCATCACAGCCTCACGTGTCCTTGGTAGATACGGGATTCAATATGTCTTTGCCAAGAGCCCAACGAATAATGAAGTTGTGCGCACCATCGATGGCCTCGGTGGTTTCGTTAGATCTTCTGCAACAGATGCTGGAATTGTTTGGAAAGTAAATAATGCGTTGGCTCGAATAATTTTTATTGATTCAAGTGGAAAGATTTCTGAAATCGCTTCAACGGCGGTTGGTACCAGAACCCAGGTAAATTCAGCGGGCACAATCTTGCTCACAGATTCTTACAGTAATTCCTGGAAGATTTTCCAAAATGGAACAACACTGGAGCGAACACAAGATGCCAATGGATTTCCACAATTTACAGTCAACGAACCGGGAGAAATTTCACTCGTTCATGATGGAACTGCTCGCCGTGGATTGCTCTCGTTGCAATTTATTTTTCTAGTGACGTTAATCGTTCTAGCCGCCCCTGCTGGACGCAGACGTCGTGAAATGTCAGAAAGTGAGCTGACATGAAAGCACGCAGATTTCTAATCGTTGCTCTGGTTTTTGCTCTATTAATAACCGCATCAAACTCATTGAATAGCTCGATTTCTCGAGAGAAGTTTTCATTGAGTTATCCAACGGTGCTCTGTCCTGCGACCTTGAGCGGTCTAACCTCGCAGGTTTCATTGGGTTCACGGAACACCAAAATTAAACGCGTAGGTTCGTCGTCTTCAAAATTTGTTAACTCCAGAGCACTTCGTATTCCTATACCTAGTGATCCGATACTTGTAGATGCACAAGGAATCACACCGATTATTTGGCAGAGTCGTACAGGTTCTTGGTCTGGAGGCACAATTTGTACGGATCCGGCAACAAGTCAGTGGTTTGTTGGTGGTTCAGCAGATATCACTTCGCGCGGAAAGTTAATTCTTGTAAACAGCGGACTCAGCGAAGCAGTTGCTGATGTATTTATTTGGAGCGATAAGTCACCTACAACATCAAAGCCTGTCAGCGTTAAAGCCAATTCATTCCAATCCCTTGGATTAGATTCTCTTGCGCCGGGAGATACATCACTTGTCATCAGAGTTGTCTCTCGATCTGGTCGCTTAAACGCATTCGTTGTTGATGAACGAGGAAAAGGTCTTCGCACATTAGGTGGCGATTTGTTAAGCCCAAGTGTTTCACCAGCTAAGGAAATTTTTATTCCAGCGATTCCTCTTCAGCCAAAAGTTAACAATGCACCTGCACAACAACTTCGACTTCTGGCACCGGGTGAATCTGATGCGATTGCTAGCGTGGAAGTTATTTCAGGAGATGGTCGGTTTATTCCTGTTGGCTTTGATGACATCACACTTAAGAAAGGCCAAGTGATCAACCTTTCACTCTCGCCTTCTGTGCGTTCATCCGTTTACGGATTACGAATTATTTCTGACGAACCGATTGTGGCAGGAGTCTTTTCAAATGTCGGAAGAGATTTTGTTTGGAGCTCATCTGTTCCGGCTTTGGCGCCATTTACGATTGCAATGACTGGTATGTCTCCATTGCTCGTCTTTGTGGGCGATAGCATCAATGTTGAAATGGAACTCACTGTTGCCGGCGGTAAGAAAGTGAATAAAACTATCCAAGGAAGCGATATCGCATTCTGGCGAATTCCAAGCAATGCTCGAAATCTCACCTTCGTTCGAGTAAGTGCTAATACATACGCCTCTGCACTTCAGAAATCTGTCAGCGGCTTTGGTTCTATTCCATTAGTTGCAGGTAGCGTCCTGACTAAGTCAGCCATCCCATCTGCAAACATTCGCGTTTTGAATCCTTGATAATCCCAGATTTTTAGTAGGTACCCCACTAATCTTGACTACATGAGTTCGCATTCACGTTATGGCCGCGCATGTTCGCGCACCAGTTGTCGACTCACAGCAACTATGACATTGACCTATAACTACGCAGATTCAACTGCGGTGCTCGGTCCGCTTGCAACGTTTGCAGAACCTCATGCATATGATTTATGTGAAAAACATGGTGAACGACTTACTGTTCCTAATGGTTGGAATGTAATCAAAGCTTCTACTAATTCAAATGACAATGGCCCGACACCTGATGATCTAATGGCAATCGCTGATGCTGTTCGCGAAGCCGGCACCAAGGAAATAAGTAGCCAAACTCCCTTGAACACTGCCAGTGCCACAACATCACTTGGTCGCCGAGGACATTTGCGCGCAGTTCCGTCTTAGACTCTATTCCATGGGTTCGACCAAAGCTCCAAGTATTTTTAAAGCGTATGACATACGCGGTTTAGTTGGATCTGAGTTAACGCCAGATTTCACGTTTGCAACGGGCGCCGCCTTTGCCCGTTTCGTTATGCAAGAACGCGAACCAGGAACAATTGTTATTGGCCAAGATATGCGCCCATCTTCACCACAACTTGCGGATGCTTTTTCTGCAGGTGTGACATCTCTTGGATTAGATGTGATTCGTATGGGATTGGCATCAACTGACATGTTGTATTTCGCAGCTGGAAAACTAAATATGCCAGGAGCGATGTTCACAGCTAGCCATAACCCAGCGCAATACAACGGAATAAAGCTATGTCTTAGCGGTGCAAGACCAATCGGTAAAGAGTCCGGACTCTTGGCAATTGAAAACTTCGTTCAATCAGGTTCTCCGGTTGCAATCGCAAATGTGGGCAAAGAGAGTGAGCGCAATATGCTCGCTGACTACGTTAAACATCTTCATACTCTTGTCGATGTGTCAGGGATAAGAAAGTTAAAGATAGTAATTGATGCTGGAAATGGAATGGCTGGATATACAGCGCCAGCCATTTTTGATGGATTAAATGTCGAAGTAATTCCAATGTTTTTTGAACTCGATGGATCCTTTCCGAACCACGAAGCAAACCCAATAGATCCGAAGAACCTCAAGGATCTACAGAAGGCAGTTAAAAAACATGGCGCTGACATCGGTTTAGCATTCGATGGAGATGCCGATCGTTGCTTTTTAGTTGATGAAAAGGGAGAGATAGTAAATCCTTCTGATCTAACAGCTCTTATTGCAGATCGTGAATTGAAAAAAAGCCCTGGATCCTCAATCATCTATAACCTCATTTCCTCTCGTGCGGTAGCAGAAGTCATAGAAGAAAATGGTGGGATTGCACTTCGCTCTCGTGTCGGTCATTCATACATAAAGGCGTTAATGGCTCAGAGTGGAGCAATTTTTGGCGGCGAACACTCAGGACATTTTTACTTTAAAGATTTCTGGAAAGCTGATTCAGGAGCGCTAGCGGCGCTACATGCAATTGCTGCTCTGGGAAGTTCGAAAGGTTCATTGTCAAAGTTACTGAAGCCTTATCAACGCTATTTTTCTAGTGGTGAAATTAACTCACAAGTTAAAGATGCTGAAAAAGCAATGAGCATCATCGAGGAAAAGTACGCCGGCCTTGAATCTGTCACCATTGATCATTTGGATGGCTTGACCGTTAATGGCGATACGTGGTGGTTTAACCTTCGTCCCTCCAACACCGAACCGCTGCTTCGCTTGAACGTTGAAGCCAAGAGCCTTGCCCGCATGGAGAAAATAACCGATGAGGTGCTCGCCACATTTCGAAAATGAGAGTCTGAGTTCTCACTTTTTAGGCAATAGCAGTAATCTATGCACCTAGCCGCCTAACACTGTAGAGCCCTACCCCTTAGGTCACGTCTAACACAGTTAAGTACTTAACCTAAAAGGAGAACGTTCGTGAATTCACCAGTGACTGCAACAATTCCAAAGCACGACATTGCAGATGCATCACTTGCTGCAGAAGGCCGCAAGCGCATTGAATGGGCAGAGCGCAACATGCCGGTACTCGCACAGATTCGTGCACGATTTGAAAAATCACAACCATTTACAGGTGTTCGCATTGCAGCGTGCATGCACGTAACAACAGAGACAGCTAACTTGATGCGCGTTCTCAAAGCGGGCGGTGCAGAAATTGCTCTATGTGCATCAAATCCACTCTCAACTCAAGATGACACAGCAGCAGCACTTGTCCACGAATACGGAATCAGCGTTTTTGCTCGCAATGCAGTTGATCGCGATGGCTATTACTCACACATCAACGCAGCACTTGATATCGAACCACACCAAGTATTTGATGATGGTTGCGACCTTGTTAATACGTTGCACACAACACGTAAAGAACTTATCGGAAACATTGCCGGCGGTTGCGAAGAGACAACAACAGGTGTTATTCGTTTAAATCAAATGGCTAAAGATGGAGCTCTTCAGTTCCCAATGATTGCTGTCAATGACACTGACACAAAGCACATGTTTGATAATCGTTACGGAACAGGACAATCAACTCTTGACGCCGTATTCCGCGCTACAAACTTCTTGCTTGCTGGACGAATTGTCGTAGTAGCTGGCTTTGGGTATTGCGGAAAGGGTGTTGCAGAACGCGCCAAGGGTATGGGCGCCGATGTAATCATTACTGAAATTGATCCAACAAAGGCACTTGATGCAATGATGCAAGGCTTCCGCGTTATGCCAATGGCAGATGCTGCAAAAGTTGGCGATGTTTTCATTACAGTTACTGGAAACCGCGATGTATTACGTGATGAGCACTTCGCGGTTATGAAAGATGGCGTAATCATGGCCAACTCTGGTCACTTTGATATCGAAATTGATGTGGCGTGGCTCGAGCAAAATGCAAAGAAGAAGAATGCAAAGATGCGTCACCAAACAGATGAATATGTTCTCTCTGATGGCCGTCGTTTGCTTCTAATTGCAGAAGGTCGCCTCGTAAATCTTGGTGCAGCAGAAGGTCACCCTGCATCAGTTATGGATATGTCTTTCTCAGATCAAGCACTTACTGCTGAATACTTGGTAAAGGAAGCAAAGAATCTAAAGCCAGGTGTTCACACAGTTCCAACATATATTGATAAGGAAGTTGCGAGCCTTAAACTTCAAAGCATGGGTGGAAAGATTGACGTTCTTACTCCTGCACAAGATATGTACTTAAACTCTTGGGAGCACGGAAGCTAATTCAAATCCATTAGTTACACACAGTCTCGCTTTTTAAGCGGGGCTGTGTTGGCTTAATTGCGATTATTCATGGGTGTTTAACTCTCATTCCTTAACAGAGATTCTCTTCCCATTACGTTGCTTTGGATGCCGTGCGCTGGGTCCAAAGATCTGTTCTACGTGCAGTGTCCTTTGGAATCCACGTTTGTATCGAAGCACCTTTGAATCACTACAGGTTTATTCTGCTGTTCTATATTCACCGATTGCAAATCGCATAATTCTTTCGGCAAAAGAAAATGGAATAAAGGCAGCCGATGATTTGATTATCGATGCGCTCTCGCATTCACTTCATTTGTTATTGCGCGATTTTGAAATGGGCATTCTCGTGCCGGCACCATCTAGAAAAAGCTCAAATCGCAAACGGGGTAGAGATTTTCTCTCAGATATCACTCATGCACTTGCTCGAAACGAGTCGTTGGAATGTGCGGATTTGCTGATTCACACAAGGAAAGTCAAAGACCAATCCGAACTCAATGCTCATCAAAGAAGTGCAAATATTTATCAGGCACTGGCTATTGATAGGAATAAATTGCCCGCACTAGGAGTTGGTATTGATGTGATCCTTGTCGATGACTTGATCACAACTGGTGCAACTCTTCTTGAAGCCCGCCGGGCCTTAGAAGTACGCGGAATAAGGGTTATTGCGGCAATTACTGCCTGCCTCTCACCACCGCTAAGATAGCCCAGTTACTGAGACCGACGGATATAAACCTTTGAAAGGGTGATTTGATGCCAGCCATTTTTGATCGCATTATGCGTGCTGGCGAAGGTCGAATCCTTAAAGAGTTAAGCAAGGTCGTTGTTCAAGTCAATGCACAAGAATCTCGCATGGTTGCCATGAGCGATGATGAATTGCGCGAACAAACACAGATTTTCAAAAATCGATTTGCACAAGGTGAAACTCTGGATCAATTACTCCCAGAAGCATTTGCTGTTGTTCGCGAAGCTGCAAAGCGAACACTCGGACAACGCCACTATGACGTTCAATTAATGGGTGGAGCAGCACTGCATCGTGGCAACATCGCAGAAATGCGAACCGGTGAAGGTAAAACTCTTGTCGCAACACTTCCGTCTTACCTCAATGCACTCGCTGGTCGTGGAGTTCACGTCGTAACCGTTAATGATTATTTAGCGGAACGCGATAGTGAATGGATGGGACGTGTTCATCGCTTCCTCGGTTTAAATGTTGGAGTAATTCTTGCAAACATGACTCCGGTAGAACGTCGCGAAGCATATGGCGCAGACATTACTTATGGCACAAACAATGAGTTCGGTTTTGATTACTTGCGCGATAACATGGCGTGGAATCTTGATGATTGCGTACACCGAGATTATTTCTTTGCAGTAGTCGATGAAGTTGACTCTATTTTGATCGATGAAGCTCGTACACCTTTGATTATTAGCGGACCTGCTGACAAAGCAACCAAGTGGTACCTCGAATTTAGTCAATTAGTCCAAAAATTAGATCGTGGTCGTCATTACGAAGTTGATGAGAAAAAGCGCACAGCCGGAATTCTTGAAGAAGGTGTGACTCGCGTAGAAGAGTTACTAAAGATTGAGAATCTCTATGAGGCTGCCAATACGCCCATGATTGGTTATCTCAACAACGCAATTCGCGCTAAAGAGCTATACAAGCGCGATAAAGATTATGTTGTAATGAATGGCGAACTACTTATTGTTGACGAACATACAGGCCGCATCCTTGCAGGACGTCGCTATAGCGAAGGTATGCACCAAGCGCTAGAAGCAAAAGAGCGCATTGAGATCAAGGATGAAAACCAAACCTTGGCAACAATTACACTTCAAAACTACTTCCGTTTGTACGAAAAGCTCTCAGGTATGACCGGAACAGCGATGACAGAAGCATCTGAATTTCATCAGATTTACAAACTTGGTGTTGTTCCAATTCCTACAAACCGTTCAATGGTTCGTATTGATCAAGCAGATTTAGTCTATAAATCAGAGGCTGGAAAGTTTGCAGCAGTAACTAAGGACATCGTCGAGCGTCATCGCAAGGGACAACCAGTTTTAGTTGGAACTGTCAGCGTTGAAAAATCTGAAGAGTTATCTTCATTGCTCAAAAAGAGCGGCGTTCCTCATGAAGTTCTCAATGCAAAACATCACGAACGCGAAGCTTCAATTATTGCGCGAGCAGGTGTTGTCGGCGCCGTAACAGTTGCAACAAACATGGCTGGTCGCGGTACTGACATCATGCTCGGTGGTAATCCAGAATTTATGGCTGACTTTGAATTACAGCGCAAAGGTTTATCTCCGGTTGATAATCCAAAAGAGTATGAAGCAGCGTGGCCAGAGGAAATTGCTAAACAAAAAGCTGCAGTTGCAAAGGGTCATGACGAAGTCAGCGCACTCGGTGGTCTCTATGTTCTCGGAACAGAGCGTCACGAATCCCGACGAATTGATAATCAGTTGCGTGGTCGTTCTGGACGTCAAGGCGATCCTGGTGAATCTCGCTTCTATCTTTCACTGCAAGACGAACTCATGCGCAGATTTAACTCCGGTTTAGTAGAACGCTTCCTATCTGCGGCTGGAATTCCTGATGATGAACCAATCGAATCAAAGATGGTTTCAAATGCAATTCGCTCTGCTCAAACACAGGTAGAAGCACAGAACTTCGAAATCCGTAAGAATGTTTTGAAATATGACGATGTAATGAATCGCCAACGCGAGGTTATTTACGGCGAGCGTCGTTTAGTTCTAGAAGGTAAAGACATCAAGGATCAAGTTGCTGAATTTATGAGCGATACTGCTGGCGCCTACGTAGATGCTGCAACTGCAGAAGGATTCGCCGAAGATTGGGATCTTGAAAAACTATGGGCCGCGTTAAAGGTCATTTATCCAATTTCATTTACGATTCAAGAGCTTGAAACAGAAGTTGGATCTCGCGCAGGATTAGATACAGATTTCTTGAAATCACGCATCCTTGAGGATTTATCCGCTGCATACCAAAAGCGTGAAGCAAGTCTAGGCAGCGAAGTAATGCGTGAACTTGAACGCAAAGTCTTGCTCTCAGTTCTCGATCGCAAATGGCGTGAACACCTATACGAGATGGATTATTTGCAAGAGGGCATTGGTCTTCGTGCAATGGCTCAACGCGATCCACTCGTTGAATACCAACGTGAAGGTTTTGATTTATTCGCAGCCATGATGGATGCCATTAAAGAAGAAATCGCAACTTACTTGTTTAACATCGAAGTTCAGATTGAAGGCGGCAACAAGGTTGCGGCTAAAGGCCTAGAACAACCAGAAGAACCAGTAGCTTCACTCAAGTACACCGCTGCTGATGAAGATGGCGTTTCTCGTTCAACAGATGTTTCCAGAAATGGTCCTTGTCCATGTGGCTCAGGAAAGAAATTCAAGCGTTGCCACGGTGCTGCTTAATTACTTAAAGTAAGTTCAACGCTGTACATAACCATCGATTATCTACGCCCTCAAATCGCACCGAAAGCGCCCGTAACCTTTTTCCATAACGAATAGTTACAACTGATTCACAAATGCCATCTAGTGGTTCACTCTGGTGAATTGTTCGCAATCTTCCGACTTCCTTCATCGTGCCAGCGCGAGCCTGAAGCTCTGTGAAAATACTTCGGTGACACATGCGAGTTAACTGTGAGGGGGAGCGGCGACCAGCCCAGATCTCTAAAACACTGACAACGAATCTCATAGTCCATTCATGCAACTCTGGCAGATCACTTGCTGACGTTGGTTGAGGAGAAAAATCTGGATCGTATTCATCATCAAATGAAGATGGAATTAAATACAACCGAGCTTTTTGTTTTTCATGTTCTTCAACGATAGGGCGAAACATCTCCAACATGGGATGTTGCCAATCTTCTGCTTCACAACTGGAAATTTCTGCGTACACAACTGGCTTAACTATTGAAATGCTCTTGTGGGTAGTCATGAGAATAGATTGGCCATGAATTCGGCCTCTCAAAACATGCGAAGAGATGAGCTCAATCTCATCCAAAAGTATGGATGTGCATCGTTGGATTCAAAGTGATTTATTTAGCGTTGAGTACCTCTCTATGGCCACTCAACGTAAATCATCAAACACCCGTTTAATTCTTGCGATAGCTCTTATTATTGCATCCTTAATCAGCGCATTTATTTTTTCTTCACTTGCCAATCAAAAAACGAGCATGATTGTGTCAACAACTTTCTTGTTGCCTGGACACCAAATCACCGAAAACGACCTCACGACGGTTCAAGTTTTGTTGGGTGATGTATCCGAGAACTATGTAAGTCAGGCGTCACAAGCTATTGGCACATTCACGAAAGTTCGTATAGAAGCTCGCGAACTTATTCCCAACAGTGCAATCACTTTGCAATCTGGCGCTCTAGCACTGAGTTCGGTTCCAATAAGTATTCGTGCCGCTGATGCACCCGATGGCATTTCACCCGGATCAACAGTGGATGTTTACTGGGTACAAGCCGACACCAATTCGCAAATTCAATTGATTCCAGAGCTTGTCATCGCAGGTGCTCACGTAGTGGCAATAACTAGGAGTGGATCAAATTTCGGAAGTGAAATTGGACTAACGGTCGCTGTTCGTTCTGATGAAGTCTTACTGCTTCTAGGTGCAACATCGCAAGGTCGAGTAGTGCTTGTGAGTTCACATGGCTGAAATTGCACTTCCAGTAATCATTACTGCTATATCCAACTCTGAGCAAGAGAGTTTTATAGCCGGCAGCCTCTTCACTCAAGGGTGGAGTGTTATTCATCGAGCTGTAGATTTCGATTCACTTGTTGAATTCACGACGAATAATCCAGATCAAGCAAGTACAGCGTTACTTTTATACTCTCCGGATCTCAATGGATTTGATTCACTGGTATTTGAATCTCTCACATTAAGTTTTCGACAATTAATTGGTTTTGCTACAGCAAATACGATACGAAGCAATGACGATGGTCTGCATGAGATTCCAGGCACGGCAACTCAATTAGCAACTTTTATTCGTGGGTATGTGCGATCTCCACTGATAAGAAAATATGCAGCGTCGGTTCCCGTTAAAAAAGGTGCTCATGTTATTGCTATTTCATCTGCTGGCTCGTGCACGGGTGCAAGCATGATTTCTCTTAACTTGGCGTACGAACTAAGCCTTAGAGATAAGAAAGTTCTGCTCATCGATGCAAACTTAACTGAACCAAATATCGCGATCTATCTTGACCAAAGGAACTTGGTTGACGAGCAACTGTGGCGTCTCTCGTCACCATGTCTGTATATCAAAGAACTCACGCGAGATCGCATGGTTGAATTTGAAGATTTTATTGAGAAAGCCAAAAGTGAGTTTGATTTTGTGATTATCGATGTTGGAACTATTCAAGATTTATCTTCACAACTCTCTGATCGAAGAGCAGATTCAATGGTCATCACCTGGGCTAGCGACCACGCCAATAATCTATGGATTATTGCTAGAGCAGATCACATCGGCCAGATGCGCTTTAAGAGAGTTGCATCAATTCTTAACAGAACCTCGATTACATCATCAATCACACTCGTGCTGAACATGCGATCACCTGGACGAAAGGGTCAAGAGGAAGAAAAAATCTTTCTGGCTACCGCCTCTACTCATAAGGCAAGCAGTCTCTTTGTTCTCCCCGCTGATATCCGCAACACAGAGTCATCGGCGCAGTCCAGAGCCACTCTTGCAGAGGTAAACGAGCGAGGGGTTCTACGAAAAGCTTTGGCAGCAATCGCAAGTGAAATGATTTCCTAAACTCTTATACCCTTAGCCAATGCGTGCGTATCTGGCTTTGAGCATTGAAGAAGTAAGAGATTTCTATGCCAAAAAATCCTTTAATCCCGAGATTGTGTACGCGCCAACTATCAAATTTATTACTGAAAATCCAGAGTTAGATGAAGAAGAAGCCGAGTATGAAATTTCCATGATTGCTGCTCGCAATTCCGGTGGTTATGTCATCGCACTTGAAATCCCAGAGAAGCAAATTACCCAACACTTTGAAGAAAGCGTCGAACTCAATAGCAATATTATCTGGGAAAACGTTGAAGCACTCTTTGTCTATGACTCAGTAGATGATGAGCTGACGTGGTATGCCACGCAGGAGATCAGTGATTTTCTAAGTACTGCAGGAGCCAAGTAATGGCACGTTTAGAAGACCTTGTACGCGCTCGAACAGTTCTGTCCGCGCAACACATGCATCGAATTCAAGAGCTCATTGCAGACTGGCAATTACTCGCAGATTTATCGTTTGCAGATTTAGTTCTCTGGGTTCCGTTGAGAAAAGATTTGAAGAGTTGGCCAAGTGGATATGTTGCAGTTTCGCATATTCGACCAACAACTGCTGCCACAATCTTTGCTCACGATATCGTCGGAGATGAAATTGAATGGGGAGAAAAACCACTCATTGATAAAGCTCTTTCAAACGGAGAAATCATTCGTGACTCAGAGCCTGAGCTAGTTGGCGAAGTCATGATTAAAGTGGAAACAATTCCTGTCACTTTTGGCACAGAAGTAATTGCTGTGATTTCCAGACATCGAAGCGCGGAGTCGATGGTTAGCCCTAGTCGCCTCGAACTTAATTATCGCGAAATTGCACACAAGTTTTATGCGATGGTCTGCGAAGGAACATTTCCATACCCAGGTGCTCATGCTTATCTTGATCCTGCACCACGTGTAGGTGATGGATTAATCAGATTAGATGTCAATGGAATTACATCCTATGCAAGTCCAAATGCACGCTCTGCCTACAACAGATTGGGTTGGGATAACGATCTTGAAGGTTTTAACCTCGGAGAGATCAGCGAGAAAATAAATAAGAACCATCTCAATGCAGATGATCAAGGTTTGCGTAGCCGATTAAACGGCAAAAGTTTGCAACGCACTGAGTGCGAAAATGAGGGCGGAACTATTGATTTAATCGTTCTTCCACTCTTGGCAAAGGGGGATCGCATCGGTGCAATTGTTTTGATTCAGAACGTCACAGAATTACGCCGCCGCGAACGCGTAATTGTCACTAAAGACGTCACGATTAAAGAAATTCATCACCGCGTCAAGAACAATCTCCAGACTGTTTCGGCGTTATTGAGGTTACAGGCTCGTCGAATTGAAGACCCAAATGCAACGGCTGCACTCGATGAAGCAGTACGCAGAATTGCATCCATTGCTTTGGTTCATGAAACGCTTTCGACCAGCTCGGAAGCTAGCGTGGCATTTGATCAAGTCTTGGATTCATTGATTACACATGCTCTTGATTTGAGCCCACGAATGAGTGACCTAAAAATTACCCGCGCAGGAGAGATTTCATCTCTAGATCCTCGAATTGCAACCCCACTTGCTCTGGTGATTACAGAGTTAATTCACAATGCACTCGAGCATGGTCTGGCCGAACAGGGTTCTGGAATACAAATTAGCATCGAACGATCGAGCGCTCAGTGCGTCATAGAAATTTCAGATGACGGAGTTGGCTTACCGAGTGATTTTGACATTAGTACTTCATCTAATTTAGGTCTCCAGATTGTACGTACGTTGACTGAAAATGAATTACGTGGATCTATAGAGTTAAAATCAACTAAAGAGGGCACAACTGCAAGACTTACTTTTCCTTTTTAAGCAGGATTATGTAATTGACTCTGCTCTTGCATGCGTGCGCGATTACGAGCAGCACGACGCTTTAGCGCACGACGTTCATCTTCTGATAAACCGCCCCAGACACCAGCATCTTGTCCGCTCTCAAGTGCCCACGCTAAGCAGGGCTCTTTAACCATGCAGCGGTTACAAACTTTTTTTGCTTCTTCAATCTGGGTAATTGCTGGACCTGTATTTCCAACTGGAAAGAAGAGTTCTGGATCTTCATCACGACAAGCAGATTGATGACGCCAATCCATGACTGAACCGCCCTTTCGCAAGAAAAATTTCCAAAAAATATCAAAATACGAAGCACGAGTGCTTTCGCAACGAGTTAATTCTCTCGCGTAATCATTCGTTAAACAAGGATGTACGAGAAAAGATTTCTGTGAATAAGGTGATTTATATCGCCTAATCTCTCAATTAATTGCAAATGAGTGCCCCCGGCAGGAATCGAACCTGCGCACCAGCCTCCGGAGGGCTGTGCTCTATCCCCTGAGCTACGGGGGCGCATGTGCAAGGTTATCAGCGCGTGCATGAACGCATGGCAGATGCGAGAATTCAGATATGAGCGCACACACTGCATATTTTGCCACTGGATGTTTTTGGGGTGCCGAAAGACGTTTTTGGAAATTAGATGGTGTTGTTCAAACAAACGTTGGTTACATGGGCGGAACGATTGCAAATCCTTCATATGAATTAGTGTGCACAGGATCTACTGGACACACAGAAACAGTCCAGATGATCTTCGATCCGAGCAAGATTTCATATTCACGATTGCTCAAAGAGTTTTGGGAAATGCACGATCCGACGACATTAGATCGCCAAGGTAATGACATCGGCTCGCAATACAGAAGTGCGATATTTACAACCACCAGCGAGCAGGTAGAAGAAGTTAAAAAATCTATGGCAATTTATCAAGCAGCACTCGATGCTAATTCAATTGGCAAAATTGTTACTCAGGTATTGCCCGCAGATAAGCACACGTATTTTGAAGCCGAGTCTTATCACCAGCGCTATCTTGAGAAGAATCCGAATGGCTATGACTGTCACTCAAACACTGGCATCCAATTTCCGCTCGCAATGGTCAATCAATGAGCAAGAAAATTCAGATTGATGAAGCAGCACTGAAAGCACAACTAGATCCGCTCTCTTACGACGTCCTGAGACATGGTGCAACAGAGCGACCATTTACCGGCGAATACACAGACACCGAAACAATCGGTGTTTATAAGTGCAAAGCCTGTCATTCAGAATTGTTTAGAAGTGAAACTAAGTTTCACTCCGGATGTGGATGGCCAAGTTTTTATGCTCCGACAGAAAATGATGCCGTGACGCTTATTGAAGATCGATCCCTTGGACTTCGTGTCAGAACTGAAGTTCGATGCGCCGCATGTGATTCACATCTTGGTCACGTTTTTGAGGGTGAAGGTTTTGGTACACCAACAGATCAACGTTGGTGCATTAATTCAGTTTCACTCATTCTTGTACCTCAGTAACTCACCCAATACAGTTCACATATGAAATATGACGTAATAGTCATGGGTGCAGGTCACAATGGTTTAGTTGCGGCCGCATATCTGGCAAAAGCAGGCAAGAGTGTTTTGATGCTTGAAGCTGCCGATGAAATTGGTGGAGCAACAGCAAGCGTTCGAGCATTTAAGGAATATGACGCACTACTTTCACGATACTCATATTTGATTGCGCTCTTACCAGATCAGATAGTCAAAGATTTAGGATTGAAATTTGAAACTATTTCCCGGGAAGTATCATCTTTTACGCCGTATAAAAAGAATGAGAAAGATTTAGGTTTACACATTTCTAGAGTGTGGGACAAGCAAACCGAAGAGTCATTCATTGAATTAACAGGTTCTACAGATGAAGGTCGAGCGTGGCAGGAGTTTTACTCGGATGTAGAAAAATTTGCACAAAAGATGGCGCCAACTTTTCTACAACCATTGCGCACCCGAGAAGAAATGAAAGCCCTCATTGCACAAGATTCCACCTGGGACTTTTTAGTCGAAAAACCGATGGCAGAGATTGTCCGTTCAAAATTTAAAGACGATCTCGTGCGAGGAGTCGTTCTCACGGATGCGTTAATTGGCACCTTTGTTTCTGCTGATTCAATTCAATCAAATATCTGCTTTCTCTATCACTTGATTGGCAACGGCACAGGGGAGTGGAAAGTGCCTCGAGGTGGAATGGTTGCCTTTGTAAATGAATTAGAACGCGTAGTTCATTCACTCGGAGTTGAGATTAAAACCAGCTCTGAAGTTACTCATATTTCAAGCACTTCAGATGGCGTGAGTGTGCGAACTTCTTCAGGTCAAAGTTATGAAGCAGAGCATTTACTGAGCAATGCTGCGCCTGCGCACCTTGATCGAATCTTGGGCACGAAGACTAAAGATTCGCTGCCTGGTTCGCAGTTAAAAATTAATATGTTGCTTAAGGCGCTGCCTCGTTTGAAATCTGGCGCCGATCCTAAGAAAGCATTCTCAGGAACTTTTCACATCAATGAGAGTTATACAGAGTTAGAAGATGCCTACGCCACTGCTAAAAGTGGTCATATTCCTGAACACGCGCCATCTGAGATGTATTGCCACACACTTACCGATCCAAGTATTTTGAGTGATGAATTAGCAAATAAAGGGTTTCATACACTCACTCTCTTTGGATTACACACACCCGCAGAGTTGTTTGAAAAAGATAACGCTGAAGCAAAAAAGATTGCCCAAAAGCGTTGTCTTGATGCGCTCAATACTTATTTGTTAGACCCAATCGAAAGCGTTCTTGCAGTAAATAGTGATGGATCATTGTGTATAGAAGTAAAGAGCCCAGTAGACCTAGAAAAAGATGTTCGCTTACCTGGTGGCAATATTTTTCATCGTGATTTAACTTTTCCCTTTAAAGAAGAGGGCGACTCCAGAATTTGGGGAGTTGAAACAGATGATCCACGCATTTTTATCTGCGGCGCAGGCGCTCAACGAGGTGGCGGCGTAAGCGGAATTCCTGGTCACAATGCAGCAATGGCAGTTCTTGCAAAGGGTTAGGCTTGCCTCATGAGCGAACCGAAGTTAAGTCCAGAGACAATCGCAATCTCTGCTGGTCGCCCACCAATAACAAAAGACGGATCTCTTAATCCAAATATTTCGCTCAGCTCTACATTTCATGCAGGTGGAGAACTTGGTTACGGACGTTCAGGAAATGAAACGTGGAGTGCACTTGAGAGTGCAATCAGCGAACTCGAAGGCGGACAGACTCTTGCATTTTCTTCCGGCAATGCTGCAATAAGCGCTGTCTTTCATCTTCTTCCAATTGGCGCACCAGTAGTTGCATCTGATCAGGGTTACAGCGGAAGCATGGCCATGCTTCACTCTTTCCACGAGAGTGGGCGCTTAGAAGTTAGATTTGTAGATATCGCTAATAGCGATGCGGTGATTGCCGCAATGAATGGCGCAGCATTTCTCTGGCTTGAATCACCAACTAATCCAGGACTTGAAGTTGCAGATATGCCAACATTAATTGTTGCAGCTCGCAATTTAAGTGTTGGAGTTGGAGTGGATAACACATTTGCTACTCCGCTTATTCAAAATCCATTAGCCATGGGCGCCGATATCGTTATGCACTCGGTAACAAAGTATTTTGCTGGTCATAGTGACGTAATCATGGGATCTCTTTCGACGAAAATGCCAGCGCTTTACTCTCGCCTACATGAAATACGAAAAATACATGGCGGAATACCTGGCCCCTATGAAGCATGGCTCGCGCTTCGCGGAATACGAACATTTCCACTTCGATTTGAGAAGGCTCAAGAAAATGCCCTCGAACTTGCAAAGCGTTTGAGTAAACACCCAGGAGTTTCGCGTGTTCGCTACCCGGGATTACCAGAAGATTCGCAACACGATCGTGCCAAGAGTTTTATGCGCGGATTTGGGGCTGTAGTTTCATTTGAAGTTAAAGATGGCCCCGAAAAGGCCGAACGAATATGCGAGAACTCGAAGTTAATTACGCATGCAACGAGTTTGGGCGGTATCGAAAGTTTGTGGGAACGCCGCAGACGCTGGCCGGCTGAAAGCACTCTTACGCCAGAAAATCTCATCCGCTTTTCCGTTGGCTGCGAAAACGTAGAGGATTTATGGCGAGATGTTGAACAGGCGTTTGCCAACTCGTAATCTTTAAATACTGCAAAAGTTCAAAAAGAAGAGTATTTTTATCCTATGTTCAAAGCCATTCGTCGCCTAGCCGCAGCTATTGCTGTCGGTATATTGGCATTTAAAGCAGTGGCTTCCTTCTTGTCATGGATTGAACGTCAAGAAGACTCCACTGCAGAAGCGTGGATCGACGAAGACGAATTCGAAGACGCATAAGTTGAGTACAACTGAGTACGTCGCGGGTTCATGCAATATTGGCAAAGGTGAAGTTAAGCAACGTCAAATCGTTGCCGTGATCGGCTTAGTTCTCTCAATTTCAATCTTTGCCACACTTATTTCAATTAATGCACCACGCGGTGCACGCCTAGCTCTTTTTATTCCCCTAATGGTCGCAAGTGTTGGCTGGGTTCAATCACGTAAGAAGTTCTGCTTGGCCTACGGATTCATGGGAACTTTTAACTTTGGAAAACTCGGCCAACTTTCTAAAGTTGCAGATAGTGCAAGTCGCGCGGCAGATAGAAAAACTGCGCTCAGTATTCTCTTTCAAACAACTGCCTATGCAGCAGTTACAACAGCAGTAATCTACGCCTTACCGCTTTAAATAATTTCGCTGCCGTCTTTACGAGTTGCAGTCAAACTAGCTACTGTCGTAATCGTCAGCGCGGTAATAATGAATCCAAGGCTCACAGCGAGCGGAACATGTGGAATTTCGATACCGAGAACATCATGAATTCCAACTGCGTGCAACGCTTCGAAAATCATCTTAAACCCGATGAAACCGAGAATTGCTGAAAGACCGTATGAAAGGTAAACCAAGCGAGCGATTAATCCTTGCAGCAAGAAATAAAGTTGTCGCAACCCCATCAGAGCAAAAATATTTGTTGTAGCAACGATGTATGGATCCTTGGTAATTCCAAAAATAGCGGGGATTGAATCAAGTGCAAAGACAAGGTCAGTTACGCCTAGTGAGATCAGAGCGATGGCAAAAGTACTCGCACCTTTGCTCTTTAAATAGGTTTCTATTCGGCTCTCTTTAACTTCTTCGTCATGGCCACTTTCGCGAATGAGCTGAATCGCTGTAAAGATAAGAAATGCGCCAAATATAAAGAAGACACTTTGAAAGCGAGAGATTATTGCGGCGCCTGCTGCAATAAATCCTCCACGCAATAACAAAGCAATGATGATTCCGAGCAAGAGCACAAGCTGCTGTTTTTTACTATCAATTTTAAGTCTGGCAAGAATAATAACGAAGACGAAAATGTTATCTACAGAAAGCGCATACTCAGTCAACCAGCCAGCGAAAAACTCAGGACGGGCAGTTGGCGATTCCACCCAGTTTGGCATCAATATGCCGAACACAATTGCCGCGCTTACGTAAATCACAGTCCAGATTGCAGATTCAGTAATCGTTGTTTCTTTATCTCTTCTTAATATTGCCATCACTAAGTCAAAGGCGATGACTATTGAAAGGATTCCAACGGTTACAAACCAAACGGTTGCAGATTCCAATTATTTGACCTTCTCTTCGAGATCCTTGATGACCTGTTGAATTTCGGCTGAGATTACCTTTAATTCGGCTAATTCAATCAAAGTTGCGTCATGAGTCTCGTTAATGGTTTGTTCAATTTTGGCAGAAGCGACCCTTTGGCCCACCATAATGATGGAGAGTAAGACGAGTTGTAAAAATGTTTGAGTGATCCACGAGATGATTACGAGAGTGTCGCCACTTTGGATCGCCTTTGGCAGTGAAATGAGGGCAATCCCCGCAAATAGGTAAGCGCACCACATTGTGGCAACACCGTCAGTTATTTTCTTGGCGATAAATGTGTTAAGTGTATCTACTCTGCTCATGGAGCAAGAGTACGCCTCTTATCGTCTTTCTTTAGCTCAGCAGGTGGAGTTGGAAGCGCACCGAGGGCTGCAAGTGCGGCATCGCGTGCGGCTACGGCTTCAGTGCGTGCATTCTTAAGGGCGTTCATGATGATCAATTTCTGTTCAGCCGTAGTTGCACTCATCAAGGCAATTCTTGCTTCAGCTGTTACTTTCTTAATTGCATTTTTGAAGATTTCATTAATTTCTTCGCGAGCTTCTTGTCGAGCCTCGATAGCAGCTTTGTAAGAATCTATTTCGTATTTCAATTTCTCTTTTGCATTTTTGAAAACCATCTTCGCTGATGGCTTAGATTTACTTCGATCATCATCTGCAATCGCAGGTGTAAGGATAGAAAAAGAAAGTGCAGCACTTATGAGTGTTGCTATGCCAAGATTGCGGGCACGGATTGCCATGGGCAAAAGTGTAGAAGATTTCTTTGTGAACCTCCTGTGAGATGCATAGAAAACACCAAAAGTTAGTTACAGAGAAGCAAAGATGTGCGAAGGTATAGCCATGGCTCCTCAAATTATGGTCGTGGACGACGAAGCTAATGTCCGTGAATTGGTGTGCGATGCATTACGTATCGCGGAGTTTGAAACTCTTCAGGCCAATGACGGTATGTCTGCCTTAACACTCTTACGAACCGCCAAACCTGATTTACTCATCATCGACATCAATATGCCACTCATGGATGGTTTTGATTTAGTAGAACGCTTGCGCTCTCAGAACGATTTGACACCTGTATTGATGTTGTCGGCAAGAAATGATCGTGCCGACATCACTCGCGGACTTTCATTAGGCGCCGATGATTATGTAACGAAGCCATTTGGGCTAGAAGAACTATTGCTGCGCGTTAAAGCAATCTTGCGTCGAACATCAAAAGTTTCTTCCGTCTCCGCATCTTTATCGTGTGGACCAATAACGCTCAATGAAGAAACCCACCAGGTGACATTCAATGAAGATCTCGTGGATCTCTCTCCAACAGAGTTTCGCTTGCTTGCAATTCTGCTTGAAAATAAGGGTCGCGTTCTGAGCAAATCTGTACTCTTAGATGATGTGTGGGGGATTACTTTCGACTCAGAAACAAGCGTTGTTGATACTTACATTTCATACTTACGAAAGAAGTTACACCGCGACGGATTTGAAGGCATCAAGACCATTAGAGGAGTTGGTTTTCAAATTTTGGAACCGAAGTAAATAATGAATCAACGCTTCCGAGTTACTTTCTTTTCGATCCTGATTACTACGTTGGTTTCTCTCGGAATTGGTGGATTTGCTTTAGATGATTCACATCGCGCTGCTCTTCGCCAAGTAGATTCTCGATTAGATTTTGTCATTCAAAATGCTCTTCAAAATCAAGATGACTTACTCAATGCCGCACTCTTTGCACTAGATGCTGGCAGGATCGATGCAACTGTTGTTCTAGTTACACCGGGCGGTGAACAGATTTCACTCACCGAATCTTCAGAGCGATTCGTATTAGATACCTCAGTAAAAAACATCAGCGCATCTATTGTGCGATCTATTTCAGTTAACTCAGATAATCCTTATCGCATGCGTTCAATCCCGCTGCCCGAGGATGAGTTCTTGGTAGTTGCTATATCTACCGCGGATTTGGAAAAAGAGTGGCGCGAAAACATTGCACGGCTTTTGGCTCTGATTTTCGGTGCAAACATGATTGCTCTTGCGTTCTCGTTCTTGCTGCTTCGAAATAACTCTCGCAGACTTGAACAACAATCCCTGGTTCGAATGCAGAGATTCTTAAGTGATGCCGCGCATGAATTACGAACTCCGCTGACAGTAATCAAGGGTTATTCAGAGTTACTGGGCTCCAATAAAATTGCAGCTAAAGAAGATCAAGATAAGGCTTTCCAGCGAGTAGACCACGAAGTTAAGCGCATGGAATCGCTGATCAATGATTTATTGCTAACGGCCGAACTCAACGAGGCTACACATCTTGATTTCGAGCAGTATGACATTTCATCCGCCTTGCTCACACACCTAAAAGATTTCCAAATTCTTTCACCAGATCGCAATATCGAATCCATGATCGAACCAGAACTTCAATTCAAGGCCTCAAGTGATCACATAGATCGATTGATTCAAAATATATTCTCAAACATTAAACGTCACACACCGGCAAATGCACCAGTGCGTGTGCAACTTAAGAGCAAAGGTAAGGAGATTCATATCCGCATTGAAGATGGCGGTCCAGGACTTCCAGAAGATGCCTACAACAAAGCTAGTTACGAATTCGAAAGATTCGATCGCTCACGCAGTCGCGATACGGGTGGAAGTGGTCTGGGACTAAGCATTATTGCGGCAATTGTTAAAGAACACTCAGGAAGCATTTCATTATCGAAGAGCCCACTCGGTGGACTGGCAATTCAAATTCAACTGCCAGTTAAATAAGCCTTACACTTGAGTAATGTCGCTCGAACTAGATTTTGCATTCGCCAGAGCCACAGAGTTAATTCAAAATAAAGAAAACTTTGTCCGTGCAGTCCTTTCAGGCCGTCGCAGAAACATGCAGACCGCCTTTGAACGCATAGATATTCGTCCAGTTCAACTCAAAGATGGTTTGAAACTACAACTCGTGCTGAGTGAAGCTAAGCAGGACACTACAAAGAACATTGAAGTAGAAGCCAGCGCAATTCTCGAATTACTCAATAGCGGGTATGCAAATGTTTTAGTTGAATTCACAACAGGTTCCTACTCAGTTCGAATCACCAAAAAAGGTGAAGCCCTGATTCATGAAGGCAAGGGAACTTTCGAGCGAACTCTGGCGCATGATCGGACAAAAGAGCGCTTATTGGATTCGAGTGATCCATTCTTGATTGAAGTAGGAATCTCAGATCACAAGGGTGTGGTCAAACCTTCGATGCAAGATAAGTACCGCCAAGTCGAAGAGTTTTTGCGCATTCTCGAACCGTCTCTGCCGGCGAAGAGAGAAAAGCTTTCGATAGTCGATCTGGGATGCGGTCACGCTTATTTAACATTTGCAACACATCAATATCTGCGCAAAGCCGGAATAGATGCCAGAGTCAGCGGTGTAGATGTTCGCGAGAATTCTCGAGATCGAAATAACAAGATTGCACAAAAGTTAGGAATTACAGATTCCATAGAGTTCCGTGCAGAAGAAATCTCAGATACTGCAATCAAATCAGCCGACATCGCAATCGCTCTACACGCATGCGACACGGCAACGGATGATGCAATTGCATGGGGTGTTCTAAACAATGTGGCCCTGTTATTGATTGCACCTTGTTGTCACCATGATTTGCAGGTTCAGATTCAGGATGTTCCCGAACCATGGCCGATGCTGACTCGACACGGAATTATGCGCGAACGTTTAGGCGATCTCTTGACTGATTCTTTTCGAACTCAAATTCTCAAACTTCTGGGGTACAGAGTCGACGCAATTGAATTCGTTGGGGGAGAACACACACCACGCAACCTCATGATCCGTGCGACTAAAACTGGTGCTAAACCTGATGCAATTGATATCGCCCGATACAAAGAGATGCTTGCAGAATGGAAAGTACAGCCCGCCCTTGCGCAGCGCCTTGCAAAAGAATTAGACGCAATCTAGCCCGCTGCACCATTAGACTTCACGCATGTCCAAAGTCCTCGCATCGCTGCCAATTGGTGAAAAAGTTGGCATCGCATTCTCTGGTGGTTTAGATACATCAGTTGCAGTTGCATGGATGCGCGATAAAGGTGCAATTCCATGCACATACACCGCAGACCTTGGCCAATACGACGAGCCAGATATTGATGGCGTTCCAGATCGCGCGAAACAATACGGCGCCGAAATTTCACGAATTGTTGATTGCAAAGAAGCACTCGTTGAAGAAGGTTTTGCAGCAATTGCGTGCGGTGCTTTTCATATTCGTTCAGGCGGAAAACAATATTTCAATACAACACCTCTTGGCCGTGCAGTAACGGGAACACTTCTTGTTCGCGCAATGCTTCAAGATGGCGTTGATATTTGGGGCGATGGATCAACGTATAAAGGAAATGACATTGAGCGTTTCTATCGTTACGGATTACTCGCTAATCCAAATTTAAGAATCTATAAGCCATGGCTGGATGCTGACTTTGTACAAGAACTAGGTGGCCGCAAAGAGATGTCACAGTGGTTAGTCGATCACAAGCTTCCTTACCGTGACAGCGTTGAAAAAGCGTATTCAACTGATGCGAACATTTTGGGCGCAACCCATGAAGCAAAGACTTTAGAAAACCTCGATGTTTCCATGGAAACTGTTCAACCCATTATGGGTGTTCGTTACTGGGACCCACAGGTAGAAATTAAATCCGAAGATGTTGTCATCGAATTCGTTCAGGGTCGCCCACACTCAATTAATGGCAAAACATTTAAATCAGCCGTTGATCTCATTCACGAAGCAAATGCAGTTGGCGGCCGTCATGGTCTTGGCATGAGTGATCAGATTGAAAATAGAATCATTGAAGCAAAGAGCCGTGGAATTTATGAAGCACCAGGTATGGCGCTGCTCTTTATTGCTTACGAACGTTTGATTACAGCGATTCACAATGAAGACACAATCGCTAACTATCACGCAGAAGGCCGCAGACTTGGTCGTTTGCTTTATGAAGGTCGTTGGTTAGATCCACAATCCTTAATGCTCCGCGAATCACTACAACGTTGGGTCGCATCCGCCGTAACAGGAAAAGTTACCTTGCGTCTTCGTCGTGGAGATGATTTCACAATCATTAACACTGAAGGCTCTGGCTTTAGTTATCACCCAGAAAAACTCTCAATGGAGCGCACAGAAAACGCTGCATTTGGTCCAACAGACCGCATTGGTCAACTCACTATGCGCAATCTAGATATTGCAGATACTCGTGAAAAACTCGAGCTCTATCGCAACCAAGGACAACTAGGTGGCGGACACTTTAAATTAATTAACGAATTAGAATAAAGAAAACTTCAACCCTGCAATTATCAGCACAACTCCAAGTGCACGTTTAACACCAACGGTTGAAAATCTAGATATTCCAAGCCTTGTACCTATCAGAGCGCCGATGATGACTGCTCCCAAAAAGAGTGGCAAAGTATCTGGCAATTCAGATGTTGATCTGTAATTACCTAACAGACCAGCCACAGAATTTACAAAGATAAAGGCTGCA
>Ga0315900_10000794_pt1 | contig 52281 bp, 50 predicted proteins | sample LakEriMetagenome_FD_203521 | JGI IMG/M metagenome (GOLD analysis project Ga0315900, IMG submission 203521) | Freshwater fungal communities from buoy surface, Lake Erie, Ohio, United States - Buoy 12 MA114 | ecosystem: Environmental > Aquatic > Freshwater > Lake > Lake biofilm | place: USA: Lake... | reverse complement strand
CTGATGACAGCAAGTTTTAATTAAAAATGATAAAAGGTGAAAAAAAAGTAGTTTTATCACCTGAAGCTGTTTTAAAGAAGATTTCTGAATATGACATATTCAGATATTATATGCCTGACAAATCTTGGAAAGTTGGACAAGTGACACTTTCCCCGTTTAGAAATGAGAGAAACCCTTCCTTTATTATTGGTAATAGGAAGGGTTTTCTTTCTTTTATAGATTTTGGAGACACTTCCAAACGAGGGGATTGTTTTGAATTTGTTAAGCTTTTATACAATCTATCTAATATACATGATGTATTGGTGATGATTGACAGAGATTTTGGACTTGGTTTTTGTTCTAATACAGCTACAGAGGCGTATAAAACTATCGTAAAAGAATACAAACAGCCTGAAGATTTAGGCAAGAGGTATTGTTTAATCCAAGCAATTACAAGAAAGTTTACAATAGAGGAATTGGACTATTGGAATCTCTATCACCAGGATGTAGAAGATTTAAAAAGTGAGAATGTATATTCCATAAAGAAGCTTTTTCTGAATAAGAAATTGTTTCCATTAAAGGAAACTGAGCTTAGATTTGGTTATTTATACAATGGTCACTGGAAAATCTATCGTCCTTTTGCAGATAAAAAGAACAAATGGATGCCTAATAATGTGCCCATCACTGAAATGGATGGCAGATTGCAGATTGCAAACTGCGAAACAGCCTTCATTAACAAAAGTAAGAAAGACTATATGGTGATGAAAAAGGTGTTTCCATGTTCTTGTGCTGTACAGAATGAGGGCATGGCTTGTTTTTCTGTAGAGAATGTAGACTATCTAAAGGCTAATTCCAAAAGACAAATATTGAGTTTTGACAGTGATGTAACAGGTGTGACTAATTCACAACAGATTACACAACTGTTTGATTTTGACTATTGTAATGTTCCTAAACATCTCTTGAAGGAAGGAATTAAAGATTGGGCTGATTGGAGTAAAGCATACGGACTAAAGCCTATTGAAGAATATTTAAAACAAAAAGAGTTAATATGAGAAAGTTTAGTCGTTACAAAGAGAATTTAAGAATGGATGGTAATAAGGTGTATTCTTATAATACACATGTAGCTACAAAAAAGGATGGAGAATTAATTATTCACGGATGGTGGAGTGTCACCACTTCTAAACATATAAACTATGTTGCAGAAGAACTAAAACTAAAAAGAGTGTACTAAAATTTAATTTATGAAAAGTTATAACACAACAAAAGAGTTGCTTTTAAACACAACTATTCCTCAAGAAACAAGAACTTACAAACCAATTACACATCAACAGTTGATTGATATTACAATGGAAAGCATTGAGCAATCAGGATTTGTTTTAGACAAAGAGCTGTATACATGTTGTGATAATGGAATGGTGGCAACAGGTAGATATACAATTAAGAATGTAGCTGATACTGAAATGCAGCTTGAATTTGGCTGGCAGAATAGCTATAACAAAAAGGTGAGCCTTAAAGTGGCGCTTGGTACACGTATTATGATTTGTCAAAATGGTTGTGTATCAGGGGATTATGGAGCTTTTAGAAAAAAACATATGGGAGAGGTGCAATCTTTCACCCCTGCTGCTATTACAGAATACATTAAACAAGCAGGAGAAGCTTTTACAAGAATACAAGGAGAGCGTGACCAAATGAAGAATATTCAGGTTTCTAAAAGACAAGCTGCAGAAATTGTAGGTAGAATGTTTATTGAAGAACAAATTATTGAGAGTACACAAATTAACATCATTTCTAGAGAATTGCAAGCTCCTACATATAATTACAACGCTGATCCAGAAAGCTTGTGGGCTCTTTATCAACACACCACTTATGCAATGAAAGAAGTGCACCCCACTATGTGGATGAAAAAGCATATTGATGTACATTCTTTCTTTGTAAATGAAGCAGGCATATTAGTTAACACTTTGAACAAGGAAATTACTATTGAAGAAGAATCTCCTTTTGTTCAATTACAATTATTTGAAAATGAATTGGGATAAATTTTCTGAGTTTTTTCATGAAAGTTGGCACCCTAAAATAAGACCTTTTATAGAGAGCGAGGATTGTGATAAGATTTATGAGTTTTTGAAAAAAGAATCAAAGAGGGGCAGAAAAATAGCCCCTCTTTCTTTCGATGTATTCAGAGCTTTTAAAGAAACATCTTTAGACAACTTAAAAGTGGTTCTTATGGGTATGTGTCCCTATCACACTATAAGGAAAGATATGAAATTTCCCAGTGGTGTAATAGTGGCTGATGGACTACTTATGGGATGTTCACATACAGGAACAATACAACCTTCCCTTGATCAGTTTTATAATGCTGTAGAGAAGGATGTGTATAATGGACTCAATCTTAAGTATGTAAAGACACCAGATGTTAGCTATCTGGCACACCAGGGAGTGCTAATGCTTAACGCAGCTTTGACAACAGAAATAAATAAAGCTGGGTCACATATAGCTCTTTGGCAGCCATTTACAGAATATCTTTTTACAGAAGTGTTATCTATTACACAGGTGCCTATTGTGTTCCTTGGTAAGGACGCTTCTAAATATAAAAGATTTGTAGCTCCTTTTACATGGACATTTACATTAAGTCATCCAGCCAGTGCTGCCTATTCTAACACAGAGTGGAGCACAGAAGGAACATTTACAAAGGTGAACAAAATACTCAAAGATAACAACAATTATGAAATACAATGGCTCTATGAAGAAGCGCCATTCTAAACACACTATGAATTATGGAAATTGACGTATCACAATTAGAAGTGGGAGATGAATTTTTCTTTTGTGTACAAGGAAATATTACCAGAGCTATGGTTATTAGACCTGTACAGGCTAAAAAGATTCAGCCAAGTTACAACCCAAATAATAAAACCTATTACAAATCTGTAAAGTGTAAGATAAGTGCAATACAAAAAACTCACACTAACACTTGGAACGGTAAAACAAGAACATGGGTTACAACAGAATATCGTGCATCAGAAAATTACACTATTGAGAAGTTTGTAAACTTAAATTGCAAAAATATTTGGTTACTTAAAAGAAAAAGTATATGATTAAACACAATTTAAAATATGGAGGAGATCTAGAGATAGGTGACTTTATAGCAATAGCAGATGGAATGCATATCACTTTAGGATGGTATGTAGGAGCAGGACAAGGAACATTACAATACTATTGTTATACAGCTCCAGGAGAAGTTTATGAAAGATATAATAAGTTCTTAAATGATCCATCTCCTGGTAAATGGGAGGCTTCACGTTATGGTAGATATAAAAAGTTTTCTTCCAAGCTCATATGGAAAGGATATATATATGGATATGGAGTTAGAAACCAAGGTACACGTGTAATAAAAATAACTAATCCAGAATCATTATTCACTAGTCCTGAAGACTTAAAGACTTATAACAAATCAAAAGAAGCATTACTCACATTAAATTTTCCATTAAAATGATTTTAGAAAAACAAAAAGACGCACTGGTTTATGAAAACGGAGAACCAGAAGAGAGTATAGGTATGTCTCTTGACATGGATTCTGCTCAGATTTTGATGCAAATGTTGAGCAAAAACCTGTATTCAGACTCAATTGGTTCAACAATTAGAGAATGTGCAAGCAATGCGCTTGACAGTCATAGAAGAGCAGGAATAAATGACACTCCAATTATTGTTAGTTTAATCACTACAGATGCAGGAGGATTTGAGTTCTCTGTAGAAGATTTTGGTATTGGCTTAGATGCTGATGATGTAAAGAATATAATCAGCAAATATGGTAAGTCTACCAAGCGTAATAGCTCCACAGAGCTGGGTATGATGGGGCTTGGCTTTAAGGCACCTCTTGCCTATACATCTAGTTTCTATTTTGTATGTCGTAAGAATGGCGTAGAAAGGAAATATATGATGTACGAAGGAGAAGATGTGAACACTATTGACCTTTTGTATGAAACTCCTACAGAAGAGGAAAATGGTGTTAAAGTGATAGTTCCTGTTAAATGGTCAGATAAAAATGAATTTGTTAAGAAAACAAAAGAGCAACTGGCTTATTTTGAGAATGTCTATTTTAATGTAGAAGGTGTAAATAATGATTTTACTATTTATAGACATGAAAAGTTTCAGTTCTCTGGAATAACTTCTGATAAGTATTTGCACATCTGTCTGGACAATGTTTATTATCCATTAGACTTTGGAAAGCTTGAGCTTTCAAACATCAGAGTTCCTATTGGTTTAAGATTTAGCCTTACAGATGGTATATTTCCTACACCAAACAGGGAATCCATCAGATATACACAAGAAGCTAAAGACAAAATCAACTCTCGTATTGCTGAAGTGGCTGACATTCTTGTAGAAAAGTATAACAATTCAATACAAGAAACTGATGATTTCATGAGTATAATGCATCATTTTAAAGGTGATTCTATAATTGTTGTTTTAAACAATATGGAATCTTCTATAGACATTAAAACTCTATCACAGTATTCTAGTATTAATGTTTCATCTCCTACACTAAAAGGATTTCCTCTTATTAATATATCAAAATTGTATAATAGCAAAGACTACATGTTTTCTGATTATACAAAAACATACATTGTTTCTCAAAAAACAGTGAGAGAGAATAAAGGATGGAAAGATATTAATTTCTGGGACATACAGGGTAAGAAAATGTATATTGCTAGTGAGAAGATTTCAGGAATTAAAAAAGAATACATCAAATCTTTAATAACTGGTAGATGGGATGATATGTTTATTGTAAAGAAAAAGTATAAAACAATGCCCTTGTTTAAGGGAGATGATTACAAATCTTATTATAAACTTTTAGGGCTTAAAGCCTATCCCAAATCCCAATGGAGAGCTGTAATTATAGAATTCCAAACTATTCTTCAAAGTTTAATTGATAAACATTTTGTCAATTTAGACACGCTTGAAGTGCCTCAGTCTTTTATTGATTCCAAAAATGCTGTTAAAGCAATGAGAACTGGAAGTATAACAAAGAAAGACAAAAGGAAAAGGCTTCAAGGAGAAATAGTATGCAAGATGGCATATGATCTTGAAAGATGGGTGGATGGAAAGAATTGTAAATGGGTGAGTGAAACCTTTAATATGGCTACCTTTCATAGAAAAAAAAGAATAGTGGTGTATGGTGTTGCTAAAGATGCGGAAACCTTAGATTTTTGGTACAAGCCTCTTAAATCATCTGTAGATTTTGTAATATTTAGCGACAGAGAACTTAAAAGAGTTAAAGATTTAAAAATACACAATCTTATTTCAATGGAAGAATTCATGCAGGGAAAAGACAAACCCTTTCAAAGACTCGTTACATTTTGTTTAATTAATAAGCTTATAGATAAAAACAGAAAGATTTTCTCATTTAGAGAGCATTTAAAAGATGTTTCTACTAATCTATTTGACAAAATACAAAAGTTGAGAGACTATAATATACACAATAAAGTGACTATAGATGATGGTGTAAGAGAAACTATTATTGAGAAGGGCATAGAGCTTTCTTCTTTTGATGTTTCTATTTATTCAGAATATCTATCTGTAAAAGCTTTTTGTGAAAAGTTTCCTTTTGTAGAAGTGCTTATGGAGGGACTTAATAGTTATGATAAGGAGTCAAACGCCATAATTGTAAAATCTATAACTGATCTTTTAAAATACAATAAGCATAGAATAAACTGGAAAAATTACAAAATAACACTTAATGAAGATGTTTCTTCAGAAGAAGTGTTAACAGAAGAAGTAATAGAAGAATTAACAAACGATTAATTACAAAAGGGGGGAATACATACAATCCCCCCACATTTTTAACAATTAAATTAAAAACACATGAAACTGTTTAGTTTAAACTGGTTTAAATCCAAAAAACAAGAAGAATTACAAAATCTGAAAGTTGAAGAGCAACAGCTTAAAAATGCTTTGCTTTATAAAAAGCTGAATGAAACAGAAGAAGTTTCTGTTCCTCCTGTTGCTCCTAACAAACCTTATAAGAAGGTGAAGCTAGTGAATAATGTCCTCACTGTATTATTATATGATGGAACCATTCTTAGCAAAAGCAATGCTTCTGCCGATGATTATTATACAGTGAAAGATGCATACACTGAAGATGAGATTCTTAGTGTTATGGTGGTTAAGGAAATAAAAGAAGAGAGAATAGCAAAGGCTAAAGAATATGAGAAAGCTAAAGCTCTTAACAAGGGTATTCACATTCTTGCTTATACAGGAGATTTCACTGTAGATGGTAATTCTGTCTATCTGAAGGGAATCAATCGTTCTCTACCACAATTGTTAGTGGAGAAGTTTATTGTCATTGTAAATAGCTATGAGAATAATTTGGATCAACTTCAAGAAGATGTTGAGTATCAATCACTTAAGCGCTTCTTTATGTGGTGCTGCCTCAATCCAAGAGCTGAAGTGGCTAATGAACTCTATCGCTTCTTAATGGAGAATAGCTTCCGTATTACAAAGCAAGGTTTCTTTGTAGCTCTGAGGAATGTTGTAACATTACATCAAAATAATGAGATAGTTAAATATGTCAGCAATGCCTATAACAAGGTGAAAGCTGTATGGAAGAAAAATCCAGACAACTATCGTGTTATGGATAACAATGGAGAGTATTCTATTGAAAAAACAGACAATACAAATCCTCGTGGTGTAATAGTGGGTAATTTGACATCTCTTTATTTGGATCTTCCAAATATGGCAGAAAATAGATTTACAGATGATTGGACCAGAACATTTGACATCAGACTTGGTAAGGTGGTAAACATGCCTACAGAAGATTGTAACTGGAGTACACAAGATTGTGCTGCTGCAGGACTACATTTCACTAGTGATCAAATTCACTATGTAGGATGTGGTGACCAATCTGTACTTGTTCTCATCAATCCTATGAAGGTGGTGGGTATTGGTCAGCATAAGGGTAGATGTTATGAGTATTTACCAATTATGGCTGTTCCTCGTGAGGAGGCTACAGAAATTCTTCATGACCTTGATTTTGACACTCTTGAATTAGATGAAGATTATGCAATTCGTGAATTGAAAGATTTACAAGAGAAAGCAAAAGATGGTTTTGCTAAAGAAGCAAGTAAGCATGAATTCAATCTTCCTGCTCTTTCTACAATAGAAGTGGAGAAAATTGTTGCCAATCTTGATGAAATTAAGAGAGAAATTTCAAAGAGAGTGGTAAGTGTGAGTTAATTATAAAAGGGAATGTGGTATATTTGCGTATATCACATTCCCTTTAAATTATAGAATATGAGAATTAAAAAGAATGCTACAAAGAGAAGGACCAAGATTCCACGAACAAAATCTCCCAAGAGCAGAAACTCTAAATCAATGACAGAATCCCAATTCTGGTCATTCATTAGGAGTGCTCTGAGACAAAAAAGTAGATGGTGGAAACCTATTACAGAATGTAAAATGAAGTCTCGTAGGGCTTATAAAGGACCAAATAAGAGACAGCGCTTTGAATATCAATGTAATGAGTGTAAAGAATGGTTCCCAGAGAAGAAGATTAATGTTGACCACATTGTTCCTGCAGGGAGCTTAAACTGTGCAGCAGATCTTCCAGGATTTGTAGAAAGACTTTTCTGTGAAATAGACAACTTGCAAGTGCTTTGCTCTGAGTGTCATAATGTTAAAACAAAAAATGAAAAGAAATGATTACAGGACAAATGAAAACTGAAGCTCAGTATAGAGCATTAGTTATGAATAGCTCTTCCAGCTTAAAGGAGTTTAGTTTAGATAGAAAGAAATACTATCGCAAGTATATATTAGGAGAAAATGTAGAAGACAAAGATTCTCAAGCTGCTATTATGGGAAGAGTTGTAGAAACACTTCTTCTTGAACCAGAGCTGTTTGATGAAAGGTTTTATATGTCTGCTTGTGCAACATCTCCTACAGGAAATATGTTAGCTTTTGTGGAAGCATTGTATAAACATACAGCAGAAGCTGTAGATGATGATGGAAATATAACAAAAACCTTTGAAGAGATTTCAAAACTGGCTTTTTCAGAATCTGGATATTCAGGAAAGGGCACTGGTAGCTATGAAACTATTATCAACAAGTTTAAAGGTAGTGATGCTGAAATCTATTACAATGAAATCAGGAAGGTGAAATCTAATGGTCTTACAGTGGTGACACCTAATGATGTAAACAATGCTGAAAAAATAGTTGAAGAGTTGAAAACCAATTCTGCAACATATAAAATTGTCAATCTTCAAGATGATGATAGGTACACTATTTACAATCAGCTCCAGATAGAAGGATATGTTGTGGATGGAATGCAGATTAAGAGCATGATAGATAAGGTGGTGGTTGACCACGAGAAAAAGACTATACAAGAGTACGACCTCAAGTGTACGTGGAGTGTAGAAGGTTTTCTGGAAGAATACTATCTCTATCGTAGAGCATATATACAAGCTCTATTGTATTACAAAGCAGCTATTCATTTTATGAATAATACAGAAGAGCTCCGTGGTTATCGTGTAGAACCTCTTAAGTTTATTGTGTGTGACAGCACTAATTATTATGCTCCTCTTGTTTATGCATTGAGTGACAAGGACTTAGAGAATGCCTACAATGGTTTCACCTACAAGAATAGAGAATATAAGGGTGTGGCTAAGCTGATTAAAGAGCTTAAATGGGCTTTAGAGAACAATACATGGAATATTTCCATGGATAATTATTTAAGTGGTGAAGAAGTAAAAATTATGTAAATGGAGTTTAAAAGAACAATAACGAGCATTTTTATGGTGCCCACCCTTCAAATACCAAAGGGTGAATTAAAAGAAAATGGTTTTATAAATGCTTTTATTAAAGATGAGGGCAGAGAAGTGCAATATGAAAACTCTGTATATTTATTATTTCGTCCTAATGATATAGACAAATTCAGAGTGTTTTTAGACAGCGAATATGAAAGAACCAAAGCTGTAATTGACGATTATGATTACGATGGATGGTTTGTAGTGGTTGTTTACAAACTGGACGAAGATTTTAAAAGTGATTTTAATTTGATAAAAAAGGGGAAGTATTCAAAAACTTCCCCTAATTTTCAAAAGCTTTTTCCGAAGGTGACAAAAATAGTTAAAAATGGGTTACGTAAAGATGAAATATCTTTACAATATCGTGTTTTTAATAAAACTCCTGATATGGTTAAGTATTGGGAAGACCTTCTTGATGTAGAATTTGATAAAGATCAGGAAGTTTGGCATGCATTTATTGAGGAAGATGAATCTTTAACACTTGAAAAATTAAAGAAATATGTTTAACAATGAACTAGTAACTAAGATGGAACAAAATCTTGGTAAAGAAAAGGTGATTGAATTTGCAGGAATGATTACAGTGATGTATGAAGTTCTTGATAAAGAAAATCCTGGTACAGAAAATGGTTATGAACGTGATTGGTGGGCTGAAAAGCACAAAGAATTATTAAAACAAAAACAAAAGTTATGATTTTAGAATTATTAGAAATGAATCCTCTCTCAGCAGAGAAGGTGAAGACATGGTTTATGCGAAAGATGATGGACTCTATGGAAGAAGAAAATATACCCGAAGAGTTTAAATTTCATATGATTAAAGAAGGAATTAGTTATGAGCAGATTTCTGGCGTAATTGAGAATAATCCTGCAGCTTTATTTGAGTTCTTTGATGCTAATGATTTGATTATCAGCGTTGTATATGATAGAGAGCATAAAGTGTTCAGATATAGAGTGGACCAGAAAGATGTTGTTAATCAACATGAAATAGAAAGTAATGACTTTTCTACAAGGAAAGAAGCAGAAGCTGAGGCTGTAAGTTATTCATTTAAAACCTTGGAGGCTATATTATGCGAGACGAAATAGTTGAGAGGGTGGTAGATAAATTCTATGAGAGGAGTCAAACAGGCATCACCAAGTATGGCACTACATTAGAACAGAATAATAAAGACAATTTCTTCAACCATGCTCTTGAGGAATCTATGGATTTAAGCCTTTATTTGATGAAAATAATGGAAGTGGTTAGATCCACTCCTAATGACCAAGAATTAGGGGCAAAAATAAGGCAAATGGTTATGTAGAATCTTTGTAAATATTTGGAGAATAGGGGGGTGTGATATATATTTGCACCCCTTTATTTTTCAACAAATTAAAACAACAAAATTATGGATGTAGGATTAGAGACATTAAGTTCATTGACCATTTTTAGTAAGTATGCCAAGTTTATACCTGAGCTCCAGAGAAGAGAAACCTGGGAAGAGATTGTAGCTAGGTATGGAAAGATGATGAGTGATAAATATCCCAAGCTAAAAGGTCAGATTGACATTAGTCTTGGATATATTCTTGAGAAGAAGGTGTTGCCTTCTATGAGAGCGTTGCAGTTTGCTGGTCCAGCTGCTGAAGTGAATAATTCACGTATTTATAATTGCTGCTTCCTGCCAATTGACAGCTTACATAGCTTCAGTGAAACTATGTTCTTGCTGTTAGGTGGTACGGGAGTGGGATATTCAGTACAGAAACACCATGTAGCTCAGCTACCAGCTATCAAGAGACAGGACACTTATAAGATGAGAAACTATCTAATTGAGGACTCTATTATGGGATGGGCTGATGCTGTAAAGGTGTTGATGAAGTTTTACTTTGAGGGAGGATATAAGCCCAAATTTGACTTCAGAGCTATTAGGCACAAAGGAGCAAGACTTGTAACAGCAGGTGGTAAAGCGCCTGGTCCTGAACCACTTAAGCTGTGTTTAACACATATTGACGCTATTATGGAGCGTAAAAATGATGGAGAACAGCTTAGCCCCTTAGAATGCCATGATATTCTCTGTCATATAGCTAACAGTGTACTGGCTGGTGGCATCAGAAGATCAGCCATGATTAGCCTGTTTAGTCACGATGATGAGGAGATGATTACATGTAAGTATGGTAATTGGTGGGAGCTGAATGAGCAGAGAGGTAGAGCTAACAACTCAGCTGTATTGTTAAGAGGCTCTATTAGTGAAAAGGAGTTCTTCAGTCTTTGGAAGCGTATAGAGCTCTCTGGAAGTGGAGAACCTGGCATCTATTGGACCAATAACAAAGATTGGGGAAGTAATCCTTGTGTAGAAATAGGACTTAGGCCCTATCAGTTTTGTAACCTTTGCGAGGTGAATGTAAGCAATATTGAAAGCCAAGAAGACCTGAACAATCGTGTTTCTGTAGCTGCTTTCTTTGGAACTCTGCAGGCTGGATTTACAGATTTCCATTATTTACGTCCTATTTGGCAGAAAACTACACAAAAAGATGCTCTTTTAGGAATAGGAATGACAGGTATTGCTAGTGGGGAAGTGTTGAAATACAACCTTGAGGCAGCTGCAAATGTTGCTAGATTGACCAATGTTTTAGTTAGTGACATGACAGGCATTAATGAAGCAGCTCGTGTTACATGTATTAAGCCCTCTGGTACAACCTCCCTGGTGTTAGGTACAGCTAGTGGTATACATGCTTGGCATGCTCCCTACTATCTACGTACAATGCGCTTTGGTAAGAATGAGGACGTAGCTAGTTATTTGATGGTGAATCATCCAGAACTCGTTGAGGATGACCAACTTAGACCAAATGACACAATATGTGTACGCATTCCTGTTAAGGCTCCTGAAGGCTCCATATATAGAACAGAGACAGCCATTGACACTCTTGAGCGTGTAAAGAAGTTTGCTACGCAATGGATTAAAGCAGGACACATTAATGGTGACAATACACATAATGTATCAGCTACAATTTCTATTGATAATGATAGAAAATATACTAAGTCTTCAATAGATGGTTCTTATTATAGAGATGATGAAGTGTATGATCAAACACATGATGAATGGGAAGTTGTAGGACAATGGATGTGGGACAATAAAGAATATTACAATGGTCTCAGTGTATTGCCCTATTTTGGAGGAAATTATGTCCAGGCCCCTTTCGAGGACATAACAGAAGAAGAATACAATAAGAGAATAGCAACATTACATTCTGTTGATTTAACAAATGTTAAAGAGATGGATGATGTTGTTGATTTTGGTGCTATCCAGGCATGTGCTGGTGGTGCATGTGACATAAACATATAACTATGCATGACAATCTTGTACAAAACATAATCAATTCTTTATATATTAGTGTAAAGAATAATAGATGAAATAAAAGTTTTCGTGTTTTTGACTTTAACAATAAAGGCCCCCTATTTCTATAGGGGGCAATTTTTTCAAAACAATTTTGTATATTTACAAAAATCAATAAAATGGCAAAATCAAAAGAAGCTCCAGAGAGCAAAGGAAAATTTCAGGATGCATTAGAGAAATTGAACAAAGCATACGGGGCAGGAACTGTTCTTGCTCTTGACAGTAAGACACAGGGTAATTATGACATTATTAGTTCAGGAAGCATTGGGTTTGACTACATCACCCTTGGTGTAGGAGGATTTGTAAAGGGAAAGCTTTACGAACTTATGGGCTGGGAGGGTACAGGTAAGAGCACAATATGTGGTCACCTTGCAGCTGAGTGCCAAAAGAAAGGAGGCACTGTATTATATATAGATGGAGAGCATGCATTAGATAAGGTGTATTTCCAGGCTCTTGGTGTAGACACCACCAAATTGCTTGTAGCTCAGCCTAGCTGTGGAGAAGAAGGTTTTAACATTGCTATGGAAATGATTAACACAGGGGACATAGACCTTGTTATTATAGACTCAGACTCATCGTTAATTCCAAAGAAGCAGCTTGATGGGGATGTGGGTGATAGCACTATTGGTTACAAGGCAAGACTTAACAGCAATGCCTATCCAAAGCTCAAAACTGCTCTGTCTAATAACAATGTTTGTGTCGTAGTTATCAGTCAGTATCGTGAAAAAATAGGCGTAATGTTTGGAAATCCCACCACAACACAGGGTGGACATGCCCTAAAATTCTATTCAGATGTTCGTATAGAGGTGAGTAGATCGTTAGCTAAAGAAGGTGATGAAGTGTATGGCAATCTCACTAAGGTGAAGGCTACAAAGAATAAAATGAGCCCTCCCTATAGACAAGCAAGCTTTGACATCATCTATGGACAAGGAATTGATAAGCTGGGAGAGGTTATGGAACTCATCAATGATTATGAGGTGGGTAGGAAATATGGTAAGACAATGACCTTTGATGGTGTCAAATATGACCTGGAAGACTTTAAGCGTATGCTTGTAGACAATCAGGAGTTTTATGACAGCATTAAGCAAACTATCCTTAACAAGATACAATCTGTTGATTCTGAACCAGTTGAGAATGAACAAGTGTAAAACATGCGGTGGAAACTGTGATAAAGAATATTGTTTATAAATAAATTTGGTAGTTTTAAATATTTAACATATATTTGTAACAATGAATATATTAGAAAAATATACCAAGTTTAAGAAAGGTAATCTTTATAAAAAACCAGGAGTGTATGTAATAACCAATGTAATTAATAAAAAAATTTATGTTGGTGAAACTACTAATCTTGAAAGTAGATTAATTGAACATCTTAGAAGATTATTATCTAAAAGACATGTAAATGAGTATTTACAGAATGCTGTAAATTTATATGGTATTGATTCTTTTGAATTTGATATATTAGAATTTTGTGATTATAGTGATACAAAGAAAAGAGAACATTACTGGGTAACTCATTTACATGCTTTAGATAAAACAAAAGGGTACAATATAAAACCTACAGATCCTAATAAAGTTAACTTAATAAGTACAGAAACATCTAAAAAGATTTATGAAACCAAGAAAAGAAAAGCTGAAGAAAGAGGTTATTGGTTTTCTAAAGAATGTATAGAAGCTAGAAAAGCAACCAGAAAAGGATATAGTCATTCTGAAGAAACTAAACGTAAAATTGGAGAAAGAAGCATAGGTAGAAAAATTCCAAAATCTCAAAAATGGAAAGATAATTTATCTAAAATAGCAAAAGATAATCATTGGGGAGGACCAAAAAAACAAATAATTCAAATGACCAAATCTGGAGAATTTGTTAAAGAATGGAATTCTATCACTGAAGCTGGTAATTCTGGATTTAGTATAAGTGCTATAGTAGAAGTTTGTAAAAATAAACCACATAGAAAAACACACAAAGGATATGCTTGGAAATACAAAGACATGTAAAATAGAAGGATGTAAAAATCATGTATGGGGAAATGGATTATGTGCAAATCACAAGCCCAGAAAGCCATTGAACAGTGGTGGTAAAAAGCTTGTAACTCCAGAGCGTAAAAAGAGAACCATGGACACCAGAGAGGTGTTCATGTCCATCTGGAATAAAAGACCAAAGCGCTCTGAAGTGAGTGGAGCACCCCTGGGTAGAGAACCTTTAACAATATTCTTTCATCACATTCTCCCAAAAGAAAAATATCCACAGGCTTGTTTGGATGAAGAAAACATCATACTTTTGACAGGCGCTGAACATTCCTTCGTAGAATCAGACATGTACAGATTTGATGAAGTGAACAAAAGACGTAATTATTTAAAAACCAAATACAATTTATGAGTAGTTTATTCTCGTACACAAGAGTGGAAGGAGACAAGTCCTTCAAAGACAGTTTCAACCTTAATAAGGTGATTCGCACCATTGAAAATGAAAATGGTACAGTGTTGGTTATTCTGGATGACATCCATGAAAGACCACATGATGTTCCTGATGTTAATCCCAAAACAAAGGTGGTGATGGGCTATAAGCGTCAAAGAGACGTATTTCAGAGTGAAATCACTCTTAGTCCTGAAGATGGTAAAAGATTTTATGAAAAATACTTAAGCTAATGAATATCAATCTGTTAGGCAATCGTGTTTATTTAAACATGCCAAAAAAAGAAGAAAGCAAGCTCATCGTTGATGAGAACACAAAAGATGCTCTTAAGAAGGAGCTCCTAAATAAGATGTCAAAACTTACAGTGTATGCTGTAGGAGACCTTGTTACATCTATAAAACCTGGAGATGAGGTGTTGGTTGACCCAGAGGCCTTAGCAAGAAAAGCCACTATCATTCCTCTCTCTGAAGACAAGGAAGTGTTATTAGTGTCACCATTTGATATTGTACATATATGGAAATAAATCTGCCATTCATTTCATGTAAGATGATTACGTATGGTAGGGTGGATATGTTGGAGGAAAGCTTACATAGCTTCCTCCAGCAAGACTACCCTGCTGACAAATGTGAGCTTGTAATTGTTAATGACTATCACCTTCAGAAGCTCAAATTTGACCACCCTCAGGTGAGAATATACAATCTTGATGAAACATTCTCCACTATAGGAGACAAAGAAAACTATGCTACAGAGCTCTGTAAAGGGGACATTATATGTCAATGGGATGACGATGATGTCGCTATGCCATGGCATTTGAAGAATGTAGCCAAATATTTCACTGATGAGGTGAATATTCTGCATTGGAACCCAGGAGTGTTCTATAATGGTGATGGTATTACAGACATCAGATGGATAGGTAACTCTGGTATTGTTTTTCGTAAATCAGCCTGGAAAGCTATTGGAGGACATCCTATTGAGAATGCTGGATATGACATGACATTTATAGAACGTCTCCATGTATATGGAGGAAGACTGTTTGCTGAGCCTCCTAAGGAAGAAGCAAGTTGGTTTTATATGTGGGGTGGTAGGGGCTATCACATGTCTGGACAAGGACATGATAAACCTGGACAACCTAATGTCATACAAAGACACAGCATGCATATAGAGAATATGAGAATGCAAGGCAAGATTCCCACAGGGGAAATAGAATTGAAACCTTATTGGAAATACGACTATGTTAAAATGTTGAAAGACTATGTTAGTGGACTTCATAATACCAACGTATAACAGACCTGAGCTGCTTAAATGCATGCTCTATTCCCTTGTGTGTCAAACTCTTGGTGATTGGGGAGCACATGTTGTTATAGACAATCCTGATGATGTAGAGAATGTAAATATTGTAGCAAACTTCAGTGATCCACGCATTAGATGGTCAAAGATGGACAAGCGCTATAATGATTGGGGCCATACACCAAGAGAATATGGCAAACAGAAAAGCAAAGCTGAATACATCATCATGACAGGAGATGATAACTATTACACTCCTAACTTTGTAGCAGAGCTAAGTAAATATTATGGTGCAGGCATGATTTATTGGGATATGGTGCACTCACATTTTGATTATGCCTATTTCAAATGTGTTCCTGCTGGAGGACAAATAGATATGGGAGCATTTGCTACACGTAGAGATCTTGCTCAACAGATTCCATTAGGAACAGATTATGCAGCTGATGGATGGTTTGTTGAGCATTTTAAACAGAAGTTTCCATATGAAAACATTGCAAGAATTAATAAAGTGTTGTTCGTTCATAATTAATTCATATGATAGTACAAACCATTCATGAAATCCTCAACCCCTTTGATGTTGAGGTGAAAGAGCTAGGCTATGGTGTAGCTCTTTTTTTAATTGCTGGAAGCATACACAGCAACCCCCAGTTTATAGTTAGATTTTATAAAACAGGAATTCTTCGTACAGTGGACCAGAATGATATACAAGTGTATGGCAATCCCACTGCAGGAGAATCTTTAAAACCAGAATTTTATGGAAAACACCCCTTCACTTACACAGTTGGCTAATCTGCATCGTACAGATAAAGGCACAGAGCATTATGAAGCCCATGGATATACAGAAATATATGACCACTACATTCCCCCAAAGGGAAACTACACTCTGCTTGAGATAGGAATATGGCATGGGGACTCTATGAGGATGTGGAAACAATACAATCCTGAGATGCATTTACATGCTATAGACATTGATCCAGGTGTGGTTAATCACATATCTCCTGAGGAGTTTAACATTCACATAGGAGACCAGACAGATGAGAAATTCTTAGAAGATGTTGTTAAGCTTACAGGGCCCTTGGACTTTGTTATTGATGATGGAAGCCATGTAGGAGACCATATTGTAAAGAGCTTTGAAATCTTATGGAAGCACGTAAAGCCTGGAGGCTATTATTTCATTGAAGATTTGCATGCAGGACAAGCTGATGCAGTGAATACAATTAAGAAAATAAAGGATTTTTCAAAAAATGAAAGCCCTTCTGATTATCCTTTTTTGATGGCAAAGGTGATTGGGCCATCAACACTGTCTCTATCTCATAAACTAATGATTATAAAAAAAGAAGATGAACCCAATTCCAGTAATAATTAACAATAGGAACCTCCTTACATGGCCCAAGGCTATGGTGGAGAGAATAAAAGCATATGAGAACGTAGGGGAAATTATTATTGTAGACAATGATTCATCCTATCCCCCCTTATTAGAATGGTATGCCACCAATCCATGTAGAATAGAGAAGCTTGATAGGAACGTGGGAATGGCTGCTCCATGGATAGCAGGAATAGTGAGTGGTTTGAATGCTCCTTATTATGTGGTGACAGACCCTGATATGGGCTTAGAAGAAACACCAGATGACACTCTTGTACACCTACAGCAGCTCTCAAATGAGCATCTGTTAACCAAGGTGGGACTAGGACTAGACTGGCAGAGAGTGGAGAGCAAGTCTCCTTATTATGAAAGACTACATGCCTATGAAAAGCCTAGATGGGATAAGTCTAAGAAGGAAGATGGATTGTATTTTGATGTACAAATAGACACTACATTTGCCATGTACAGAGTAGGGAACTACTTTATAGGAGGAAGCTCTACAACATTCCCCTATGTAGCCAGACACTATCCTTGGGAATTCTCCATAGAGGAAGCTAGAGCCAGCGAAGAGTTTATGTACTACATTCGACATGCGACATCAGCTTCTTCTTATAAATCAATTGTAACGCTATAAATGAAATAAGCCCTCTTAAATTGAGGGCTTATTTCTCATTTTGATAATCTCTTTGATTTCAGAGGCCACATTTTACTTTTGAGTCTATTCTTTGTATCTGACTCTTTCATATAATTGTCCTTAGGTCTGGGATTAACCACCTTAGGAGCTTTCTTTGGCTTTCCTGATTTCATTACATGCCTTTTTTAGACTTACCAGCTTTCACCAAACCTACAGGCTTAGTGGATTTGCCAGATTGATTCTTTCCAATGGTTCTTTTGGCTGTATTGTAGGAGCCAAGCTTAGCAGAAACATTAGATGCTTTTGGACCAGATGCTTTTTTCATTGTTATAGGGATTTAATTATTTACAACCATATTTACATTTCTTCATTCCTGACATCACCTTTGCTCCTTTCTTTGCCATAGGAGCTTTTTTCCCCTTGGCCCCAGCAATCTTATCAGCAAATGTAATCTTGTCTTTAGGAGCAGCTAATGCTGCAAACTTCTTCTGTGCTGGAGAGCTTGGAGTTTTACCACCAGCTTGGTATTTTTTCATTGTTGCCATGATTATTTAGATTTAGCTTTTATTTTACGTTCTTGTTTAAGCATTTGTGCTGTAGGTTTCTTTCCAGAACCTTTAGCATTCCTGATATTATCCCACAAACCACGTTGTGATGTAGAACCATCTGCACGTTTTAACATTTGTTTTGCCATATCAACAGTTCCATTTACGAAGTGATTTATTAATTCTACTGTTTGGGTCTCTTGCTGTCTTAGCAGATGTATTCTTTCTCTTGTGACCTTCCATTCTACTACAGAATGACTTTCTACGTTTAGCAGCTTTGCTACCAGGCTTAAGTTTTGAAGGCTTTGTTGTAACAGCTGTCTTAAGCTTAGAGCCAGGGTTTTGTCTTCTATAAGAAGCTACACCCTTAGCATTCAATCCTCCAGAAGGATTTTTACCTTCTTTCCTGGTCCATGCTGGGCTCTTTTTAACTGTAGCCATGACTATTTACCTTTACGCTTTGCAGCAATTTTCTTGAATGTCTTAGCCAATGCTTTGGCTCTTCCTGTACATCCAGGCTTTGTAATAGGTGTGCATTTGCCTTCTGTTCCTCTACGTTTAATAGAAGCTGCAGCTTTCTGCATCCATTTACCATCTTTAGCTTTGGTTACACCACCAGCACGTTGTTTCTTTATAGGAAAACCATCTTTATCATAACCAGGTTTTCCTTTACGATATTGTCTTAATTGACTAGAAACACTTTTACCAGCTTCATTTTCAAAAAATCTTTTATTAAATTTAGACAATTCACTATCACCTTTTTCTGATTTAGATAGTTGTCTAAAACTTTTTTCTTGATTTTTAAAATAAGCTGTACTATCTGCTGTAGGTTTGATAGTTTTACCTTTTTGTGCCTTCTTAATGGTAGCCATGATTATTTCTTTTTAGAGAGCTTACCACCCTTCTTCATGTTACCAAGAGTGCGTTGTTGCACCTTTGTAAATGCACCCTTTGGATCCACCATAGGGGCTTTCTTTCCTTTGCCACCAACACCTGCAGAGATGTTCTTAGCTTTTTTTACATTTGCCATTTCTATTTGAATTTACATTTTTCGCAGCTGACTAACAGGAACTTCTTCCTCTGCTTCTTTAACAATGTACTCTTCTACAGCAGCAGCCATCACTTCTTCAATAGCGTCATTAGCTCTGCTAGCTAAAAGGATTTTAGATGCTTCAGGAGTGTTTAGAACACCTCTCAATGCATTCAGGATGAGACCAAACTGGCTTCCTGTTAATACGAATTTGTCTTCAGGGCTCCAAGTGTATTTCTTGGAGGGATCATAATTTGCCATAATTTAATTGATTTTGGCAAATATATAAATATGTTTACACATCTTCCAAATTTATTTTTCTACAGGTCAATGGAGAACACCAATGTGGCTGAAGATTTAATACTCTTGGATAGGTTTAACCTTATGTGAAACAGATTGTGTAGCTTTAGTATTTCCTCTAGAAGGATGGGATTATACTTTGGTACAGAAGGAGCCAGTCTAAAATGAAAGGACGTAGGAGTTTTTGTTATTTCCAGAGAGCTGAGTTCATCTACAGCTTCTATAACACCTACGAGATGATTTATATATGCTTCATCGTTATCAGCCATCACCTCTGGAAAAAACTTTCTGCTAACTGTCATAACTAGCTGAGTGTCAATAGGTATTTGGTCTTTGCAGCTTCTCCAGATAATGACTGAGCAATGTTTTCAATGTCAGGCATTCCATTGGAGGAAGCATAGGATTGTAACTGACTGGCAAAGCTAATTAGATTGCTTACGATGGTGGATGATACACCAGAAGAATGATTCACCAATGGGTCGTGTTTTACAGCCATTGGTCTTTTTCCTGTATATCCCATCACCTTCTCTACAATCTCATCTTTGAAGTCAAACACCTTATCATACAATCCACCAAGAGCTTGGTGCTCTGCATAACTAGTTGTCTGCCAATGCAATAGATGCAATTGGTCAACAAAATGCGTTAACTTAGCTGCAATCAAGTCTAAGCTTAGCTCTCCACCAGAAGAGCTAAGCATATCCTGTGGAAACAAAGATTTCATTATGTAGTGGTTGTAGTGGTGGTGGTGGTGAAGTTGCAACACTGGTTGCTTTGGATTTCCATCCATGTACCCACCTTAGGCATGTTTTTTCTTAAGATGAGACTTCCAGCTACAATTCTGCCACTTCCATCGAAGCGAACATAAGCTTTTAAAGTACGAGCGTTTGATGCCATTTTTTAAAAATTAATAGGTTAATTTATATTTAAGAGATAAGTCTTTCAACTTTTTTGCGTAATACCCTGTGCACAGCTGGGAAGACTTTTCATCATTCAATACAGCGTCTAAATGAGGGTCTTGTGTAGGATCTTGTCCTAAATGGTATTTACCCTTATAGAACATTTTGAAAGGAGGTTGGTCACCACCAGCAGGCATTTCCTCTCCTGTAACACCTGCATTATGAAGGATGGTGTGAGTGTCTAGCTTACTGATGGGGTCAGGGGCCCAAGAAAATCCCATCTCTGGAATCACTTTAACTTCTTTTTCCCTAAGAACAAGGTTCCAAAGAACAGCCCACATGTCAGCACACCAACTTTGAAACCCTCTGTCTTCACTTTCAAAGAATTCTTTGTTTATCTTCAACAGGTAGTTTCTAATCACTATGCAGTCTGTAATAATCTTGTTCCAGAAAGCAGCGTCAATGTTCTTTAATAGATATTGAGCTCCTCCAGAATCACTGTTTATTGCTGTTAGTTGTTCCCTGGAAACACCAACAACGCTTGCTATCTCAGCAAGGATGTCTCTGGTTTTGTATTCTTCTAGTTTCTCAGGGAGAACATCTCTCACCTTACTATCAAAATAATCAACATTTATGTAGCTCAGTGTATCAGACAGATAACATACATCATCGTCTATAAACTGTTGAATATCAAACTTTTCTGTAAATAACACATCAGAATCACAATAGAAAATAGCGTTATTCACTAATGAAGGATGAGCTTTCCAGTGTCTCCAGAGAGTGTATGGTCTAAGAACAGGAATATAGATTCCCAATAGAGAGCTGATGTTATCCTCATCTTTGTAGAAATGGAACTCAGCTTCTGGATAGAGGTCTATCACTTGCTGCCATTTGGGATTCTTCTCTCTGTAGTTGGGGATGAATATCAGTACAATTGCTTTGTCTGATTCTCCTCTGTTCTTCAGGCTTTCTAGCCAAAGGTGCACTTGCCATGTGTAATAGCTGTCGTCTGGTTGCACTGTGACATACTTCAAATCCTTCATATATGTAGTTATTGGTTTACGGGGTTTTACACTGCTCTATATCCGTTAGCTGTCAAGTAGATGGTTCCACTTGTCATGCTAGTTGGAATCAAGAAGTTTGTATTTACGTTGAGGGCTCCTCTTAGAGGGGTGGGGAAAGTGATAGTGGTAGGAACACCTATAGCAGCTGTTTGCAGTCTAAACTGGAATAGCAGTTGATAACAAGTGGTTCCTGTATAAGCTACAGAAGGTACAGTGTTAGCACCTAGAATAGTAGTTGAGAAGTTGAATGTAGTGGGTGAAGGCACTGCTCTTACATAATAGATGGTGTTTGTAGAAAGTCCTGTACCACCAGCTAAAGCTGTGAACACTACAGAATCTCCCACCTTCAAATCATGAGCTGTAGAAGTTGTAGCAAGTCCTGTACCTGTAGCAACAGATGTTACAGTGAGGGCCCCGTTCAATATCCACAATAGACCAGCTGCTCCAAGAGCGTCCGTATTGATGGTTAAACTAGTAATATAATTTCTTAAAGTGGCATCTCCTGAAGCAGGTATTAAACCTTGAACAGTAACGGTTGTAGACACACTTGACACCAGAGTGGTAAAATCAAATGCTGAATCACTAAAAGGTTTATTAACTGTTTGCTCTCCTGTTGTGAGAGATGCTCCACTTACACCAATAAGCTGCTCAATTGCTTTAGCTACATACCATGTATTTGTAGCTTCTTGACTCCATCCTATTTCTCTTCTAAACATTGTTGATATTTTATATTGTGCAAATATATATTATTTTCCTTGCCCACGATATTTTGACTTAGATTTATCTTTTGGGCCCTTGCTTTTTCTAGCTTTTCCCCCTTTACGTTTTCCAAAGATCACTTTGCGTGATTCACCTGTTCCCTTTCTCATTTGCTATATTGGTTTAATGTTAAAGCTATTCTACGAGCTATTCCGTGTTTATTTGCTTGGTAGAGCTTCATGTCTAATACATTGCTTATAAAGCACACTTCTATTAGAAGATTCTCAGCTCCTGGTCTCATCCAGCCTAATGTCTTTCTAGCACTCTGAGATTCAGGTCTAACACCCCTACTCTTAAATCCAAATATTGTAAAGCATTTAAGAAGGTCTGCAGCCAAGGTTCTTTCAAAAGAAGAAGACTGATCAGGAATAAATATCTCTGAACCTTTAGCATCTGGACCTGCTGAGTTCCAATGGATGTCCAAAAGAATGTCTCCTGTTGTAAACTTACCTCTGAGCCAGAGAAGAGTTTGTTTAAGAGCGTTTTTATCATCATCCACTAAAGCGTTGATTCCCAATGCTTTAAGTTCAGCTACAATAAGATTTCTCAACTCTATTGCTAGGTCACGTTCAATATAACCATTCCCTGAAGTTCCAGGGTCTATGCCTCCATGTCCAGCAGATAGGATGATTTTTCTAGCCATTTTCAGAGTCTTCAGCAAAGAAGTTAGAAATAAATTTACCAGCTACAGCAATAAACATTATTACAGTGCCTGCAATAGGATGTCCATTGAGCGTAGCTATACCAGCTGCAAAGGTTCCTGCAGCAGCCAAAGAGTCTCCCAGCACTCTAAGTCTCTTAGGTGTAGGGGCAAAATAGTATTTCCAGCCAAATTTCATTTCCTTAAGTTTATTTTCCAATAAGAATCTATTCCATATGTCACCATCCCTTGTGTAGATATTCCTACATTGGCCCCAAAAAGTTGGTCCTTTTTTGTCTTAAATATAAAACCACCTCTAACCTGATTGATTAGAGCATTTTGACTAGCTCCTAGTCCACCACCTATATAAAGCTGGTTTACAGGCTTTTGTGGGACAGTGTTGGTGATTATAGGGTAGGTTATCCTACTTTGAATGCTTCTTCCTATAATAAGATTTTTCTGGACAGTGTCTGTAATCTTTACGTATGCATTCGTATCAATACGTATAGAATCCTGGTGAATGTTCCTTGCAAGAAGCTCTTTCACCACCTCTTGATACTGAACTAAAAGTCTGCTGTAGTTAGTGTCTGCTACATAATAGTTGTAGATGGTGTCATGTCCTTCTACATTCCAGTAGTAGTTTTCAGTTTTAATCACCTTGGGCTTACTAGTTATCAAGGAATCCTTAACCACCCAAACTGTATCTCTCTTTATAGAAGGAACAGGGGGATTCTTTTCTACTCCCCCGCCACATCTCTGTAGCAAAATCACTGCCAAGAGAACAAGGATGATGAAATTCAGGACATTAGCCTTTATGAAGCTCATATATTATTTAATTGTTTGATATATTCTCAGTATCACCTCTACAGCCACTACTAAAAATCCAAGAAGACCTAGTCCCCAATACACCTTCTTTTTAAAATCCTCATGTTCAGCCACCTTCTTTTCCAACACTTCAATCCTATTCTTTTCCAATGTTTCTATTTTTTGTTCAAAGAACTCATAATTCTTGAGGAGTCCTCCTTGTTTTGTAAGAGGATTGCCTAAAATTGCATCCACCACTTGTGTTAGCTTAGTGTCCATAGAGGTGAGTTTATCCTCCAAGTCAGAAAGGCGCTGATCCATGCTCTGAAGTTCGTCTTTTACTTGTTCTTGAAATACTGATGGTTCCATAATGATTACATAGGGAAAGGGCATTAAATGAAAAACGCCATCATTCCCTAATAGAATTTGGCGTATATAGTTCACGGAGGAGCAAATCTAAAGAAAGATTTTGAATCTTCCAAATATTTATTTAACTTTGTTGATTATGAAGATACTTTACGTAGCCCCACACCTCTCTACAGGAGGCATGCCACAATACTTGTATAAGCAAGTTAGTTATTTTTCCAAAGACCATCACCAGATAGAAGTGGTGGATTACACCAATTCAGGAGGTGATAGTTTTGTTGTACAGAAGCAGAGAATATCCAATCTTGTCCCTGTACACAACCATATTCTTATGGAAGTGTATCAAAGAATGGTTCCTGATGTAGTGCATTTTCAGGAGATTCCTGAGCACTTTCTTCCTTCAGATGTTCTTCAGGTGCTATTTGCTCCTGATAGAAGGCATTTTAACATTGTCACACCACATAGCTCCACTATCAATCCAGACACTATTTCCTACCACCCAGACAAATATGTATTTGTTTGTAAGTGGAGCCAGGAGAAGTTTGCCCATTTAGGCGTAGATAGTAATGTATGGACCTATCCCACAAAGCCCCAGATATATGACAAAGCCAAGGCTAAAGCAGCTCTTGGGTTTCGTGAGGGAAGTAAGCATGTTCTCCATGTAGGACTGTTCACTCCAGGGAAGAATCAGGCTGAGCTGTTTGAAATAGCCAGACAAATAGAACATCTACCTATTCAGTTCCATTTTGTAGGCAATCAGGCTTCCAACTTTGAGCACTATTGGGGCCCATTGATGGAAAACAAACCTTCTAATTGCATTGTCTGGGGAGAAAGAGACGATGTAGAAAGCTTTTATAAAGCAGCTGACCTATTCTATTTCCCCTCCAAGTTTGAACTCTATCCCCTATCTTTGTTGGAAGCTATCAGTTATGGTCTTCCATGCATGTTCAGGAAGCTTCCTTCCTATCTGGATGAGTTTGACAATAATCCATTTGTAACATATATAACGGACAATGTCCAATTTAATAAACACCTTCTCCTTAAAACCTTATCATGAGCATCTACAACAACCTTAAGAAAAACACCATCACCAAAAACTCAGAGGAAAATCTAATATTGTTTCATTTTGTAGATGGGGCCTTTGTAGAGATAAAAGGACCTATAAAAACTAGTTATGTAGTTAGGTTTATTGACCAAGACAAGAGAGAGGTGGTTTATGAAACTACACTGTCTAACAACACATGGGCCCGTCCAAACATTGAATACTTTGTCAATTGGCAAATTGAGGTGGTAAAGAACGGAAAAGTTATTCTAGACCACAAATATGACGCAACGGACAAAAATGTATTTATTGCTTTTGAAAGCGGGTCATTAGGAGATACAATTGCCTATATGCCCCATGTTTTGGAGTTTAAGAATAAACATCAATGCAATGTAATCGTCAGCACTCATTACAATCATTTGTTTGAGAGTGTCTACCCAGAGCTCAAATTTGTCTCTCCAGGAGAAACTGTACATGGATTATATGCTCTTTACAGGATAGTGTATTCCCACAACTTAAACAAAGAACCTGTTCTACCAAACACTATTCCCCTTCAAAAGGTGGCATGTAACATTCTTGGACTCCAATATAAGGAAATCAAACCAAGGATTTACAATCAGTCCAAATATGCTCATTTCTCTCCTCTTGTAACTATTGCCACCAATTCTACAGCTGGATGTAAGTTTTGGACCAAAGAAGGTTGGCAAGAAGTGATTAACTTCCTGGTTAGTAAGGGATATACAGTGTTAAATGTTTCCAAAGAAAGAAACGAATTTGACAACTGTCAACACCTAGACTATGATGAAACCTTCCAATCCACAATAGATGCTATAAAAAGCAGTGAGTTCTTCATAGGTCTTTCCTCTGGACTTAGCTGGTTAGCATGGGCTTTAGATGTTCCTGTAGTTATGATTGCCAATTTTACAGAGAAGTGGCATGAGTTTCAGTGTATACGTGTAGTTAATGAGAATGTTTGTCATGGATGCTGGAATAGTCACCTATACAAATTTGACAAGGGAGACTGGAATTGGTGCCCTAAACATCAAGGAACAGACAGACAGTTTGAATGTATGACATCTATATCTGCAGAAATGGTTATTTCCAAACTCCCCCTACCTTAATGTAGGGCGTAGTTATTTTCCAAATTCCTCCTACATTTAGCCACACTGTAGCTGGTTTCCATACGCCAGCCACTTTAATCCATACGGTGGTACCAACAGCTAAGAATATCAGTGCTGTACCATCTCCTGCTTCTAAGGAAAATGTTCCAGGGAGTGCAGTGGTTAGCCTGGCTCCCTGTGTAATCACTGATCCGTCTGTTATTAATTGGTAGCTCATTATAATCCATATCTTCCTCTTAAAGCATTGAAGTTTTGTAAAATCTCTGCTGCAGAAAGAGTTCTATTGTAAACAAATGTATTTCCTAACTGACCATCCATGTTGTCTCCATGAGGAGGTGTAGTGTTTCCTGTAGCGTAATTACTTCCAATTCTAACAGTGTTAGATGAATTGGTGAAGGTTGATGTTGCAACAGTTCCTACTAATACACCATTTTTATAAACAGTGAATGAATTTCCTGTTCTATTAATAATACAACAAATGTTCATCCATTGATTAAAAGGATTTGACATTCCAGTTACATTATAAAACAGAAATCCTGATATAAAAAGTGCTGCTCCTGTTGCTTGAAATTGAATACATACCCAACTACTAAAAATTGTACCTGCATAATAAAGTTCAGAATAGGAGTTTGGTCCAAAGCTTGTTATATTTATCCACTGATTAATTGTCTGAGAGCTATTATTTAAAGTGGTGTTAGTGTTAACTGGTAAGATTACCTCACCATATCCTGATCCTGGATAAACCATCACCCCTCCTGAACCTGGACTCCAAGACACACTATTTAAAGAACCGTTATAGTTATTACCACTTAAATCAAACCACGTTCCTCCAGTTCCAGGATAGGAAGCAACATTTCCTGCATCCAAGTGTAGAACTAATCCACTTGTCACTATGCTAGGAATTGTGTAACAACACATTTTAGCATATAAAGATGTAGCAGGAAGACTTGCTGTTGGAACAAATCTTCTCCTAAGACCAATGTTGTCACCATCTAACCCATTCACCCATGTAGTTCCGTTCCAATATTGGAAGTTTCCATTTGTATTATTTAATGAGTTTTGTGTAAGAACAAGAGCATTTGTGTCTTGTCTATATATTTCTATATTGTGAACTGGAGGTGTAGAATAAAATCTCTCCACTTGTTTGAAAGCAAATGTATTATTAGTTAGGTTGAAATCATCATTATCCCATCTATATTGAGAAGGAATACCGTCATCTGTTTCATATAAGAAAGCAACAGAGAGGATTCTTGCAGGTAACATCATCACTCCTGCAGTGCGAAATCTAAGAGCAAACTGAACATTTGCAACCGTTGGTATAGTGGACAAATCTCCATCCTGTGGGACATCAAACCAAGCTCCGCTATTATCATCTATTCCTGTAATTCTGTATTCAACAGTGTACATATCTGGTGTTAAACCAAATCTATCATCACCAATGTTTTTAACACAGTTGACTAATATCCTGTAAAAATTACAAGGAACACTCCCAAGTGATATTTTTGGTAAAATCACTCTGTTATTCACATCAGCCTGATACTCTAAATCAGCAGCAAGTGGGTAGGCAGTAAGAGAATTGATAGTAGTTGTAGTAGACTGTGAATATATCCAGAAAAGCCATCCGTCCTCAACCCAAATAAAAGGTAAGTTTGCGCCTACACTGTGAACAAAAATAGAACTATCTCTTTCACGAAGTGCAGAAGGTAATTGTAAGGTACAACATCCTGCTCTCCTATCTATTTGCTGACCCCCTGTATAGTAGTCTGTAATATAAATAGTACCAGATGATAAACCTGCCGAAATTACCAATTTGTCCAAAGACCCTGCAACATCAAAAGAAGTGAACGTACCTGTTGTAACATTTGTATTTGTTCCACCTGGAGACACTTCAGACATTGTATCTGCAACAAATGTTGTGTTACCGCTTGTTATGTTAACGAGTGGCACTCTTAAAATACGGGTGGTGGTGAATAGGTATAGCGAGGTAACTCCAGCACCAGCACCATGCTGCAATGTGGCTACCCTTCCGTTGTTTGCTTGTGATATTGTTCCCGTAACAGCTTGTGTACCAGTTATTACAATATCAGTACCAGTCAGTGTAAATGCTCCTGCAGTGGGTGTTAAAGGTGTGCGGATATTATACCGATAAAGAATTAATGACGAGGCACTACCTTCTGTTGAATATACATACTGTTGCGTCCAACTATCTCTATCGCCTAAAGCACAACCGCCAATTACGTCATTTGTAATTGTTGCTGCATCTTTCAGCCAATAGGTTGCTTTTATACGGTCAACTGTAGTAGCTGCTGGGATAGCTGTTGCTGGGTTTTGGAAATCAGCAAATTGAAGCCCTTTAGTAACAAACAACCCTCCGTTGGTAGCAGTTGCGTTGGTAGTTGCTTGAACAATCATTAAGTCCTGAATAACATAGGGTGTTCCTGCTGAAATAGTACCAGCAGAACTAGTTAATGTAATCGAAGTGTCAGAGCCAATTGCCGAAATTTGATACCAAGTTGTTATTGCTTGCGGGTCGGTTGAACCAAATCCAATCCTTGAGCCAACCGAAAGACCTGTGTTCCATGCAGTACCTGTTCCTGTAACAGCCGTTCCACTCACCCCAACTGTACCTGTGGTGTAGTTTTCAAGAATAACACGAATACCCCTGACTGTGTGAACTGTTGCTGTTGGGAAAGTGCAAGTTATAGCACCTCTGAACGTATATGTATTAGTCGAAGGAACCCATGTCCAAAGTTGCACCCTTCTTGTTGCGGCTGCTGTTGCGGCATCAGAGCCAAATATCCAAAACAAGTCGTCGGTAATCTTTACGGGATGCACAAATTGTGAAGGTATTGCCAATGAACTTTCAGCAAGGTTAGCAACTCCCAAAGGTGCTGGTCCAACAAATTTATCTGTTTCCCCAGCACCTAAGTTAAATTGTCCTGTATGTTTTCCTCTATTAATACTATTAGCATCATAAGCACCGCCTATTGCCACTTGAGGAATAGAGCCATTAAATATTTGTTCAATAGCCACCTTCATTACGCTACAGTTATTTTGGCGTACAAATCAATGTTTGCTGGCAAAGAAGCTGATGGTACAAATCTTCTACGTGTATTTACAGTGTTAGGTCCTAAACCATTCACCCAAGTGGAACCATCCCAATATTGGAAATTACCATTTGTTGTTCCTGTAGAAGCCTGTGTAAGCAACAAAGCATTTGTATCAGCTCTATAGATTTCAATAGTGTGTGTTCCAAGAGTTCCAAATAAAGCATATTGAATCCAGGCAAATGTTCCTGTAACAGCACTGAAGTCACTAAAGTTCCAACGATATTGAGCTGGAAGGGAGTCTGCAGTTTCATATACAAGACCTAACGAAAGGATTCTTGCAGGGAGCATGATTGTTCCAGCTGTACGAAACTGAAAACCAAATTGAATGGTTGAGGCAGGAAGAACTCCTGACAAATCCCCATCTTGAGGAATGTCAGTCCATGCACCCGAATTATCATCTATACCACTAGTTCTGTATTGTATTCTGTACATGTCTGGAGTTACACCAAAGATGGTATTTCCAAGGTTTTGGACAGCATTTGTTAATACTCTATAAAAAGACGAAGGTGTTGTTCCTAATGTAATTTTTGGACAAATAATGCGATTGTTAACATCGGCTTGAAACTCCAAATCAGCAGCCAATGGATAGACTGAGAGAGCGTTTAGGTTAGTTGTTGCAACTTGTGCATATACCCAAAATAGCCAACCATCCTCTACCCATACAAAAGGAACGTTTGCACCAATATTGTGAACAAATATGGGACTATTAATATTTCGTAAGGATGAAACAAGTTGAGTAGATAACACTGCAGCTCTTCTATCTATTTGCTGCCCACCTGTATAATAATCAGTTATAAACAATGTTCCTGTACCCGCTGCTCCCGTTACAACCAATTTGTCCAAAGAACCTGCTATGTCCAATGACGTAAAACCACCTGTTGATAAGTTTGTGTTAGTACTGCCAGGAGAAACCTCTGTCATTTGGTCTGCTATAAATGTAGTGCTTGCTGCAACTATATTAGCAAGAGGTATTCGTAAAATACGAGTTAGAGTAAATAGATAAACTGAAGGAACCCCTGCTCCAGAACCATGTTGTAGAGTGGCTACTCTACCATTATTACTTTGCGAAATATTACCTGTTACAACTTGTGTACCAGTGACAATTATATCACTGCCTGTTAAAGTTTGAGCACCAGCACTTAATGATGTCAAAGGAGTGCGGATATTATATCTGTACATTATTAATGATGTAGCAGATCCATTAGGTGCATATATATATTGCTGTGTCCAAGAATCAAAATCACCAAGAGCACAACCTCCTATAATGGTGTTTGTCACTGTAGCTGCATCTCTTAACCAATAATTGGCTTTGATTTTATCAACTGTAGTAGCTGCTGGAATTGCTGTAGCTGGATTTTGGAAGTCCTCAAATCTAAGTCCTTTTGTTACAAATATACCTCCGTTTGTAACAGTTGCGTTTGTGTGAGCGTGAACAAGTAATAAATCTTGTATTACATAAGGAGTTCCTGCAGAAATAGTACCTGCGGAAGCTGTCAATGTGATGGAAGTATCTGAACCTACAGCACTAATTTGATACCATGTAGCAATAGCTTGAGGGTCTGTAGAACCAAAGCCTATACGAGAACCTACACAAATACCTGTATTCCAAAGACTACCTGTTCCTGTTACTGCTGTACCACTTACAGCTACAGTGCCTGTTGTGTAATTAGTTAAGATTGCACGAAGACCTCTATTAGTAATGTTACCAGTTCCAGGAAATGTACAAGTGATAGCTCCTCTAAATGTATATGTGTTTGTAGAAGGTACAAAAGTCCAAAGTTGAACCCTACGAGTGGCAGCTGCTGTTGCTATATCATTTCCAAATATCCAAAATAAATCGTCTGTTATTTTGATAGGATGAACAAATCCAGAAGGTATTGCTAAAGCAGATTCAGCAAGGTTTGCTACACCTACAGGAGCAGGTCCTATGAACTTGTCAGTTTGTCCAGAGCCCAGATTAAATTGACCTGTGTGCTTTCCCCTATTAATACTGTTAGGATTGTAAGCACCACCTACAGCCACCTGTGGCAAAGACCCATTAAAAACTTGTTCAACTGCTACTTTCATCAGATTTTGATTTTATTCAAAGGTAGGACAAATTATACATATTGTAAATAAATATCTCCATCAACACCTCCTGTGGGGGCTGCTGTTCCAGATGTAATCACCTTATTTGCACCCACACTGTTATAACTTATTATTCTTGCTACAGACCCATCGAATGTTGTTCCAGGGGTGGCTCCGTTACCAGAGCTACTGAAAGTTAATGGGTTAGTGGTTGTACCACCTCCACCTCCTCCACCAGCATCACCTGTTCTAGAGAACAATATAGCAAGAGGAGCATTATTTGTTGGTAATGAACCACTTATATATGTTACAGGAATCTTATAATATCCAGAAGCAACTATAACAGGTCCTGTTACAATAAATACATTTGTAACAAGTCCTGTGTCCCTACTATATATGTATACAGCACCCCTGTTGGCTGAGTTGGTGCTATCATCCCATGTATCATACCAACCAGTTTGTGTATTGCTCAGTTGGTCAACATCATCTATATAAAGGAAGGTTACGCTTCCAATTGTACTATTGTCATATCTAATTATACCAGCACCAGGGTCTGAGTCTGTTGTATTGGTGGAAAAGTTATATCTAACACCTCCATTTTGACCATCCGCTCCACTTGTACCAGATGTGCCTGAGGTTCCTGATGTTCCATTCACACCACTAAGACCACTAGTGCCTGATGTACCGTTGGCACCATTAACACCAGAGGTTCCACTAGAACCAGATGTTCCAGATGTGCCATTTACGCCACTTGTTCCGCTAGTTCCATTTGCTCCATTAATACCACTCGTACCACTGGTTCCATTTGCTCCGTCCACTCCAGAGGTGCCTGAAGAACCGCTAGTACCTGAAGTACCACTAGTTCCTGAGCTTCCACTTGTTCCAGATGTCCCAGAAGGAGCATTGAATGTTGTTATAGCATAGGAATAGTTGGTTTGCCCTTCTGTATAAAAGATAATATCGTGAGGCTGATTAATATTATTTACACCTATTATAGAGCAATATATCCTATCTGTAACATTTAGTGTTGTTGTAGGAACGAATGTATCTATATAAAACTGCTGTATTGACCCTCCAGCATATAATATATTTACAGAATTTGTTGTTCCAAGGAGGGTAGATATTCCTCCTGTGGTGTATTTGTATATCTGTATATATACATTAAAATTAGCATTTGAGTTGGTTAGAGCAACGTGCACTCTAAATCCCCAGTTTCCTGCAGGGAATAGTGTCACTCCAGGAACTCCACTATCTGTAGCAAACACCTGTATTGTGCTTGTAGAATTAGCAGCAATATTTTTGGTTACAGACTGTTGGGCTGTTGTTGTTGATAGAGGGGAGAGCTGTTTGTATGTAGGACTACCAAATGCAGTGTCGGTGTCTAAAGACAGGTTCATCCAATAGATGAGACCTGATGCTGTACCTGAAGAACCAGAACTTCCAGACGTTCCACTAGACCCACTAGTTCCTGAAGAGCCTGAAAAACCTGATGATCCGCTAGTGCCAGAGGTGCCATTGGTACCGCTAGTACCACTAGAACCTGACTGACCAGAAGAACCTGTAGCACCTGATGTACCTGATGTACCAGAAGTGCCAGAAACTCCACCACCTCCTCCTCCTGAACCAGAGGCAAAGGCAGCCTCAATCTTCTCAATAACAACTTCTAGGTTGTCATTGTTATTAATCTTTGTATATATGAGATTGGGGCCCTCGTAGAATACACATGTGGCATTCAATATGACAGGGCAGGGATTGGCAGCACAAATCACCCCTGGGGAAGCAGGAGATGAAGGAGCACAGGAATTTGGTATGAATGTGGAAGTGGGGGACACCTCTTCATTACATCCAGTTTCTGATGCTCCATAAGATAGTATGGAGGGAACTACGTTCATTAGTGTACAATTTTTAACACATCACCTGTACGATAGGTTTGACCAACGGTGAGACCAGCAGCTATAGCTGCTGTATTGTCTGCATATTCAGGAGCTCCTGTGTAGCCTGTAGACAGGACAATTCTCCAGTCTAAAGCACCATTACCCTTTGTTTGGGCGTAATACAGGTTTTTGTTTCCTGAAGTTCTTACATAGAATTGTCCCAGATAGAGGGATGAGGCTGTGGGTGCACCTGTTCCAGAGACAGGAACTAGGTTGGTATTAATCTTTTGCAGAGCCACCTCCATAGAATCAAGGGGGCTAATCTGACTGTTTGTCAGCAAAGGACCATTATAGAGAACACATAAAGCATTCTCATATGTGGCACATGTGGGGCAAATTTCGGCAGTACGCATAGTGAAACAAAGTTAGTTGTTAGTAATAGATTTTCAATGGGTTATTAATAAATAGATGGCATAATATAGCTATCTACTCTATCGTTTTCTGGAATCAGAAGTCACTCTTATTCCCATTTCTTTTGCCAGTTCTGGGTAAATTACAGGTAGTATTTCTTGCTGAAACTGGGAAGGTCCAGGTATAATATCAAAAATTGCCTTTGTAGGATGAGCTTTATCCATAAGCTCTTCATCCTCAGTTATTTGACCTAATGCTTCATTACCTAAAGCATCTATAATTTTTCCAGTTTTAACTAAAACTGATATTCCTGGAAGAATACTACCTCTTGTAACATTTTCAATAGTCATTGGATTGTAATAAAAAGAAAGTTCATCTTGAGTTTTATGCATAAGCTTTAAGAAAAACTTATACTTATTTGCTGTAGCCTTATCTTCATCATCTGGAGGAATAGCTGCCTTTGCTGCTATAAGAAGTGTCATAAGGGCAAACAATGTACCAAGCTCTCTCATTTGCATACCTAGCTCTTGTCTCATCAAATCATAAAACTCTTCTTGTGTTATTTCTAATTCTTTACCAGTTTTTTGTTTATAAGAAGCTTTCTTTTCTTCTAATATTTCATTCATAATTTTAAGACCTTCTTCATTACCAGCAAGTATATTTCTTATTTTTAATATGTTTCTTAATCCAAGGTGTCTCCAGGTCTTAAAGAAAACTCTCATTCTACCATACTCCCATTCATCAAGAATTTCATTCTTTTGAATGTCCATAGTGCGTTCATTCACTTGTTTAGGAATCCAGTTTCTAAACATCATAAATGATTTTAATATGGTATCTCTTCTATAACCAGCTTTATTTTCCCTGCTCATCTGACCATTTAGCTTTCTGCTAAACTCAATTACAGTTGCTCTATATTTAGCAAGTTCTTCATCTGTAACTCCAGGGATGACAAGACTATCATTTTCTATTTTTGCTGTGTTTGACAAAGATTTTGTTTCTTTTAACTCTTTCACTCTATCCTCAAATGTAGACTCAAGGGTTTTTCTTTCTTCTACAGACAAAGGGTATTTAGTTTCTCTATCTTTAGCTCTTAAGTATTGACGAATGTTTATAATTTTACCATCCACTACCATTGAGTTATCATTGAAAGCCAATGCATTAGCAAACTGTAACTGTCTTTCTGGCCATGAGTTAGTTACCATTGCCACATCAATCATTGACCAGCTGCTTAAATATTTAAGATAGCCTTGTTTTTTTGCTAGTTTTCTTTGTTCTTCTTTAGAAACATCTTCATTTATTGGAACAATTGTATCAAGTAGAGCTTTATCAACTGTAGACAATCCTACACCAGATGTAATCATTGCATTTCTTTTCTGAAACTCTCTAAATCTATAAAACCCTCCAGCATTTATAAATGCATGAAAAGTTACACCAAAATAGTTGGGAATTGCCACCGCAAGTTTTAAACCTACAGCTAATGCTTGAGTTAAAGAATTTGATCCCTGTAACAATTTTTTAACAGAAACTACTCGCTCTTCTTTCTTTTCTTTAGTATCACTTGGAAGAGCTGATATTGTTTTACCAAGAGCTGCGTTTCCAATAGAACTAAGGTCTTCATTTAATCCATATAACCAATCATCATTAATTTTTTCTAGCAGCTCGGAATTTTTGTTAGAACTACTATCCACTTTAGCATCACCATTAGAATCATATATAATGTCACCAGATTCATCTACAATAATATGACCTTTTGCATTTTCAACATTATGAAGAGTGAGTAAAAGGTTTTCTTTTTCTTTTCTGGCTTTATATTCCATCAAAGACTTTATCCATAAAGGACCCACCTTTGTTAAATCTTTAGAAAGTTGAGTTACAGACCTTTCAGTTCTTGTAAAATATTTAGGCAAAGACTTTTTAAGTTTACCTGTTTCTGGATCAATTTTAGACATGGTCACTGCTTCATAGTCTCTTACAGTGTACATATCTTTAAAGAAGTCTTTTGTTTCAACCAAAGCATTTTCAGTTTGGGAAAACTTGTCAATTATTGTAGCCTCTACTAAAGGAAAAAATGACAAACCCTGCTTACTTATATAACCCATCTCTCTTGCTACTAGGTTTAGTTTTGTAAAAAACTCCCAAACCTTTAAAGCACCAGGGTTCTTTTGCAGCTCTTTGTATTCAGGAGAGTAATGTTCTTCTTCTTTCATCACTCTTTTAAATATATAGTCAAAGTTGTAACCCTTATATCCATTAAAACTATCCCTATTAATATCTAAAGAATCCCTGAGCTTTTTAATTCTGTATTGTCTTATTTCATAATCTTTATCAGAATCGCTGGAAAATTTGATAAGCTCCAGCTCTTTTATCCCTTTATCAATTTGTTCTTTTGCCAGTCTATCATATTCATCCTTATCCATATTTTCAATAAAGAACTTCTTATTCTTCTGCTCTTTTGCTTTAGAAATATCTTCAAAGAAAGTTTTGTCAATCTTTCTGATTAACTTAAGGTTACCCCCTCTCACTTCACCAATCATATCAAATGCAGATTTTCCTGCAGCTTTAGCTTCTTTTTCTAATTCAAGCAGGAGAGGTGTAAATTCTTTAACAAGCTGGTTAACCTTTAATGAAACTAAACTGCTAGATTTTAGTATTACATTTGATGCCATTCTTGCTATTTTAGGAGCAAGCTTTGTTCCTTCTAAAAAGGTTTTTGACATAAAATCCACTTCCTTTTCAGCTTCAAGAATAGAATCCTTAGTTTTTTCATTAGTAAATCCTTCTTTTAAAGCATACTCAGCTGTAAGCTTCATTTGCTGTTTGTTTATTTCTTCCACCAATCTTATGGCAGATTTTGATAACTTAGACAGATTTGATAATAATTCTTTTTGTTCTTCGTTCAATTCATCCTTTGGATAGGCTGCTAGGAATATTTCATCCAAAGTTGTAAACTTATCAGAACTTGACTTTAAGTCAAGCAGCTCTCCCATTTTGGAAACAATATCATCCTGTGTTAAATTAGTAAAATCCATTTCTTCAAACTGATCAAACACCTTTTTTGCCTTATTCATAAATGTAATTCCTACATTTAATAAAGGACTGAAATCAAGTTTCATGTGCAAGCTTCTTATAGCTTTGCTCATTTCATTCAATTGAATGTTTTTTGAAAACTTTTCTTCAGGACTAACAGAACTTTTGTAAAGCTTAGACCATTGCTCTCTCAGTGAAGCAATAAGCTCATCTGCCTTTTTTACATTTGTAGACTCTGTGTCTAAAGCAACAGGAAGTAAGTAGAGCTTTGTTTCTTTTAAATTATCCACTTTTCCTATTTCCAGGGAAGTTAGCATTAACTTACTGTCTTTATCTCCTTTTATTTGTCTTTCATAGTTTGCAATAAAAGGAATCATTCTCGTTTTTCTAAGCTGATCAGATTTAATCTTATGAGTGAGATAGGCCATTTTTGAATATTCCCCCATTTGAATTTTCCACTCGTCTTGTTTAAAGAACGGAATGTCTTCATTACTAGTTCTATCAAATGCAGTGAACTTCCAATCTAATATATCCACTTTAGCACTCTTTGTACCATCAGCTTTAGTGTATGGTTCTATTGCAATAAAGTCTAATGTTGAAGCAAGCATGCCTTTTTCCTTGGTATTGACTGATTTTCTTTCAATCAAAAACCTGGTTCCTTCAGGATAGGATCGAACTAATTCCTCTATATAAGACCTTATTCCTTTTTGAATTGTAGGATTGAGGTCTGTTTTAATAGGAGTGTATGTAAATTCTTCTTTAGCATATCCATTAGAATCAAGTAAATCATTTTTAAATGTCTGCTCAATAAAGTCATGGCCTGCAAGACCCCATTCTTGTTTATACTCATCCTGTATTTTTTCAAACTCAGTTCTCTCATATTCCTTACCACTCTTTGCTTTTTCTGTTACAGACTGACCAACTTCTTTACCATCAAATGTATAATGACGTTTTTTTACAACTTCTCCTTTCTCATTAACTGTGGCAGGATTTAAAATTGTTCTATCATCTACGTCAACTATTGAATTATATATTCTGTCAACTTCATCATTAGGTTCTATTTGTAAGTAGATGTCATCACTTGTTAGAATATCAGCTGTAGCTCCCACCTTACCTCCTAATATCATTTCACCAACATCCTGGAACATGTCCACATTGGTTTTATTCTGAAGCTTTCTTATAAAATCTAATATAGTGTCCCACAACTTTTGAGCAAGGTTTCTTTCTTCCTTTTCGAGCAAAGAGGGGAATTGGGTGCCACCCTCTTCTTGTTGGATTATTTTTTCAATAATTAGCTTATCTACAGCCTCTTTTTTAATCTTACGAATATTAGGTTTTCCATCAGGAAACTGATAGTATTTATTATCCTTATACTCTTCAAAGGTTTGTTTGTATATTTTATACTTACCAATCTCCTTTATTAAGGCTGTCATAATATCGGGGTTCACCTGCTCTATAATAGCTGTAGCAATGTGAACTATTTCTTCCCCTAAAGCAACATCTTCTTTTCCATTAGCAACAGCTACAGTTTTTAAAAGAAGGTCAGCCACTCCATTAATAGAATTAACATCCATCCCTGTCTTTTTAGCATATTCTGACAGGTCTTCAATATTAATTCCCATTTGCTTTGCTGCTTCTTTAATCTTTTTAAGGGTTTCTGCAGATGCTTTTGAACCAGAAGTGTCTACTGTTTGGAAGAACTGACGACTAGTTTTTTCTCTAAACAATAAAAGATTGTTCCCTTTATCCCAAACCATATCTATTCCTTGGTAGAGAGGATTATCTCTCACCCATTCAGCAATCCTATTAAAGAATTTTGGAGTGATTTTATCACTCTTAGTAGTATACCCAACAGCTCCTATTCCACCTACATATCTTTTAATCTGTCTTAAATTAAACTTGCTCACAAGTCTATCCTTCTGTTCTTGTAAAGAAAGCTTATATGGGTTTTCTGTTTGATAATATACAAACTCAGGTCTAGAAACACCTAAATCAGAAGGTTGGGATAATATATAATCAGTTTGGTCTTTCTCACGCTGGAACATTCTTTCATTAGCCCCAAGAACACTAAGTCCTAGTTTACCTCCATATATATCCTGCCAGCTAGTAAATATATCCTTACTAACTTCTGAGTTTGGTTTATTGTAAACAAAAAAGTCTACGCCTATTAAATTTTTACTATTAATAGGAACCACCTTTCCTGTAGATTTTTCTATTAGTTCAAGGTCTTTAAGTCCAGCATATCCATCTCTAAATCTTCTTCTTAAAGCTCTCACTTCATACCCCTTAGCTGGAATATAATACGCCTCTGTAACATAATTGGTATTTTTCCATCCATTATGAGCAGGAACACCTCCCATTAACTGAATAGATCTTCTGTAGTCATTTTTATTATCATCAAAGCTGACTGTAAAATCTAAGTCATGAATTGGTTCATTCTCAGGTCTGTATATTTTTTCTCCCTGCCCAGCTATTGCCAGACTTCCTGTTAACTTAAATTTATTAAGACCTCCTGTAAATGTATTTATAATATTTCTTGCATGGGGATTATTGGCAATAGCTTTCTGGTAATCAAGTTGTAATTTACTGTTAGTCAAAGATGCAACATAGTTAGTGTTTCCAGAAAGCACATTAATAGCTATTTTATCAGCTAGTCTTGCAGAGGTAAACATTGGACTCTGAGAACTATTAAGAGCCGAAACAATCTTATTAAAGAAATCATTAATAAGTTTTAAAGCTTTTTGGAGCAAAGACCTATCTAAACCTGACTTTTTGAAGTTTTTTACAATAGCTTCTGCTACCAGCTTACCCACTGCTTCAATCTTCACTTGTTTTTCATTCTTGTAAATGGGCATATAGGTGTCATAAATACTCTTGTATTCTGACCAGTTGGTGATATTATCAAGAAGATATTTAACATCTGGATTAGACTCACCCATTAACATTACAATCATGTGAGAAGCTTCCTCAGGAAGAGTGTCTATTTCTCTATCCTTATTATACCAAATAAGCTTGTTTAACACGTCTGTAGCACCTAATGCATCAATTCCAAGCCTTTCTTTTAAATTATTAAACTCCTTAGACTTGACACCAAAAGGTTTTAGAAAGTTTAACAAAAAGCCATCTAGCTGTTTGTTATTCTTTTCTATCATACCAGGATCAAGTTGAAATAATATTGTAGACTGTTCTCTTTGAGGAACAACTTCTATTTCATTCCATGTATTACCATACTCATCAGTAATCTGTTTAGGAGCATATCCCTGCTTCTTAAGAACATTGGCTACAGTGTTCTCATAGAAGTTGTAGATTGGTTTAAGAGCACCAAATCCTTCTTTCTCAACTCTTTCAAGTTCTTGTTTAAGAATAATAATTTCATTTTCTATACCACTGTTTTCGTTATCAAATCTTTGTTCAACAGTTTTACTACCATATTCTTCAAAATATAAAGATTTAGACACATTATCTTTTTGAGCATCATCATACTCTTTTTGAATTTTGTCTTTTAAAGTAACTTTTTTTTCTTCAAGGTATTTGATTCTATCCTCTTTCTGCTTCTTAAACTCTTCTAATGTTGTATGACCTTCCACCTTACTAGCTGTATTACCAGAAGGAAACAACACCTTCTCATATCCTTTCTTAGCAGAGTCTTGTATAATAGATTTAACAAAGAATGTTACCCAGTTGTTGTCTTTGTTTAGTAGTTGTAAGAATTGATTTGAATTAAGTAATTCCTTCATTTCTTCTGATTGCTTACCAAACATATAATCAGCAGCTACTTTTTCATTTACAGGAACAAGTAATTGTTTATCCCTACCCTTCTGAAATAAATCAGATTGTACTTCTAGTATTCTACGAGTTTTAGATGCTCCAAATACTTTCTCTTCACCTATTTGCCATATACCATACTCATCATCTTTATTATATTCATCAGCTTTTTTTTGAGCCTCTTCTTTAGTATTAAAATATTGAATATTTGCATCAGTAGGTATTTGATTACCATATTGTAAATAATATCGGGGTTGTTTAGATTCCTTTTGTTCATCACTTCTAAACCAACCTATTCCTTGATCTGTAGCAAACTGGGCATGACCTTTAATAGAAGGTGTAATAGCTGGTGTAGCTATTTCATTCTCTGTATAATTAGTTCCTCCTGGAACTGTTAGGTTGGAGTAATAAGTAGTTGGTACTTCAGTTCTTACTTTTTCTGCTTTTTTAGCAAACTCAATAAACTCTGCTCTTTTTATTTTCTTACCATCTCTCCTATAAACTTCTTTATATTCTCCATCAAAATCTAACTCATCATTTTTTGTAAACTGCTCTCCTTCAAATTCAAAACTTCTATAAGCAGTAGTTGCAGTGGGAGTATCTTCCAGCTGCCTTGCTGTTTTAGCAGTGTTAATCTCAATAGCAAAGCTATAATCAGCTAACATATTGATGATCAACTCATTACGATCTGTGGTGTTGTATTGTTTTAGAAGCTCTATTTGCTCTTTAGGAATCTGAAGATCCTGCTGGAGCTTATTCCAGAAAGCATCTCCTGTCACTCTGTTTTTTTCAAGGGAACTAAACAGTTGAATAGCTCTATCTGATTGTAAAGCATTCACAGACTTAAGTCCTGCTTTTACAACAGGACCGCTTTGCTGAGCACTCACTTCAATCTCAGCAAGAAGTCTGTTACCAGTTCTTTCAAAGGCTGCTTTAAACTCTGGACTATTTGGGTTTATACATTGCATACGTTAACAATTTTTGTAGATTTCTTGAAGAGCTTCAATAGTTTCATTTGGTTTCTTTTGATAGCTTTCTATTATAGCATCAAAAGCCCTGTTTGTTGAAATATTATTTTTATCCGCAAATTTACCTAAAGTTTCATAAAGTTTTGATGCATTGTTTTCATCTTCAGAAAACTTTCCTATAATCTCTTTTAATGTAGAAATTGTAGATTCTACCGCTTCAAGCATATCCACTATATAATTGATGGATATAACTTTTTCTTCAGCTATATTATATATCTCTTCAGGGTTATTCATACCCATCACTTCTGAGAGGATGATGTCTTCTACATCATACGCTTTCCCATCTATAGGATTTGCTTCATCATCAATTTGTATTGCAGAAGGAATAGTCTTCATTAAATCAGAAGCTTCTTGATTTCTTCCTTCTTTAACAAAAGCTCTCACTTTTTTTACATTTTCTTTATGCTGCTTAAATGCAAGGAGCATTTGTTTTACATCTTCTTCACTATTAATTTCATTTAATATAGATGAGAATGCGTCCACTTCAAACAATACTTCATCTTTCCAATCACTTTCTATCAAGTCTATGTCAAGTTCAGGTTTAGCATCAGATGAAGCACTTGTTGGTTGTGTACCTCTAAGTTCTTCTCTCACTTCCATTAATAGTCTAGGAAACTCTGTACCCCATTTTCCTTTGTCTTGGGTATGTGTAAGAGTAGCGTTGCCTGTGGCAAGAAGTTTAGCAAGAGCATTTGGGTTTTGTCGGAATGATTCTAAAAGAAGATTTTTCATAATGTTAGAAGACAACCTATCCCACTCTTTTACATTTAAACCAGTAACTTTTCTACCTAAAGCTTTTGCTTCTGCACCACTAGCTTCTTGTAATTTATCTAATAGCTCATCTCCTTCTTTTGTAAGATTATCATTTTTATCAAACATATTTGATAATTGAATCTTAGCAGCTTGAAATGCACCTTCAACAGATTTAAATGTTAAACCTTGCCATTCTGTTTTATCTTCAAAAGGTCTAATAGCAAAGTTACTCAACTCAGCATTTTCTCCTGTACCAGCATAGATGTTTATTTTAGTTTCTGCACTAGGACCACTTGTTGATTGTGTAGGCTGAGGTTGTGATGATGGAACAGTTGGTTCCACCACTGTTATCACTTCATCCTTTGGAGCTTCTATTTTAGGAGACTCTGTAATTCCTGTGAAATAGGACAGTATTTGTTCATTGGTAATAGTTTCATCCACTTCAATAAAACCATTTTCCATTACAGATTTACGAGCTGTATTATACAATTCTTTTGCATAAATTCCATCTCCCCAAGCATTGATTGCTTTATATATCACCTTTCCATCTACATATCCCAGCTTTTTAAATAGGGCTTTCTTTACATATGAATAATCCCCTCTTTCACGCATTTCTCTTTTCGTCTTCTTATCATATTGAAGTTCCCATGTATATGTAATAACATCATGTTCATCTGCTCTCGATCCCTCTGCAAACTTTACAAGTGGGGGAATCTTTCCTTCTTTAATTGCGCTGTATATTGAAGAAGAGAATGCCATGTTATCATTATATGTAAATTGTTGACTCATCCAATCTAGCTTGTATTCAGCTTTCTCTCTATGAACTATATCATCATATTGCCAGAATGTTCTTTCAAATACATTTAGCTTTACAAAATCATCCAGGTTTTTGAAAGGAAGGTCTGAGAGAGTGCTGTTGTATAAGTCTACAAAATCCTCATAAGGAATAAGATTTGTAAAAGAAATCTTTGAAGGCGTGGTACCAGACTGTAAAACAGATAGTCTAATCAAATCATCATAAAGCTCTCCTTTATTTACAGATTTCAGATAGTTTTTAATTGCCCTGAAACCATATATAATCTGGTTCTGGTCATACACTTTATTAGACTTGTTCTTAATAACTATGTTATTTGGCTCATTTTTTCCAGGGTCGCTAAACTCTGCAGTTAACAAGTTTATAACATAATTTCCATTTAAGGGATGAGAAGAGTCTTCTTTTACAGTTTTTACGAATTCAAAAACCTTTTTAGCTACGTTTTTTTCTTTTGAAATCAAGGTTTCCTCTATCTTGGAAATCATTTGTTTATCATTCTGAACAGCCCAGTCAAACAAAGTGGCAACAGCTCTTTGAGAAGTTCTTATAAAATCTCTGTCTGATAGAGTCATATAACGACTAATAACTTCTGTAACAGCATCTCTTATAGTTCCTCTGTCTGAAATTAGAATTTTAGAAACAGCCTCACGGGATTCAAGAATACCATTTTTCATTTCTCCAAGGAAGGAGTTATTAAGAATGGCATCTGCTGCACTAATTTTACTACCATCCTTTTGAATGGAAGTGAATATTGTATTTCTAGCTTTTGCTAGTTGATAAAGCTTTTTAGTTATTAAGAAAGGATCATTAAAGGTTGATGTATCAAAATTGGTTCCCTGGGTTAAAAGAAAAAGATGCTCTCCCATTTTAGCATATTTCAAAAACTCCCTTAACATAAACTTCTGCTCAGCTATTTCAGAAGGTGATAGTTTTTGTTTACCTTCAACAGATTTAAGAGACTTGCCCATCATATCAAGCATTCTGTCTGCAATAGGCATTGTTTTAACAGATATGTTAGAAGCTCCCTTATATCTATTTTCAAACTTTTTTATATATCTATCACTTTGAAATAGCCATGTAGAACCTTTTCTTTCTAGCTCTTTTAGATATTCTCTAATCATTGGCTGATTCATAAAATAGGCAATTTCTTCTATTGGTACACCCACTCTAATTAAGAACATCCAAGTGGAAGCAACATTAGGAGTGATGCCTAATTGCATAATCCAAGTGTCTTTAGAAATGTCCACATATCCATCAATCAGCTGACTTAGAATATCTGATATGTATTCTTTTTCAGAGTTTTCAATCATAGAAATAGTTGGATATGATTTACCATCTATCTCTATTTTATTGTGCTTGTAAAACTTAATTTCCATATCACCTAAAATCTTATTGTCTGTGTTAGACAAGTAGACACCTCTAGTTGTATCAATCACTGATACAATTCTTTGAGACAGTGAATGGCTGGTTTGGTTTACAGCAGCAATACCAATAGCATATTTACCAGTGACTAAAGCATTTCTCAATCTAGACATAAACCTTCTGCTAAGCATGTTTCCAGGCTTATTAGATTCAAACTCACCAAGACCAAGTTGTTTTACAACATCTCTGGAAAGCTTTTTCATTCTATCTGCAGAGTTGGGTTTTGTTAAATTCTTGAAGTTTAAAGGATGAGAAATTAATCTCTGCAAAGATTCAACATACCCGTTCTCCAAAGACTTTTTATAGTCTGATCTATATTTAAACTTGTTTATAGCCTCTTGCCCTGTTCCATGAAAAGGAATAAGTCTTATTTCTCCTGTTTTTGTATTAACATCAACATGCTTGAAGTAGATGTTGAGTTTATCAATGTCAAAGTCAGATCCTGCTTTTTTAACCAATGCTGAAGGAATAATAACACTATCTCCAAACTCTCTTGGTAAAAACTTAGCTATTCTAATTACATCTATTGAATTTTGTTTCTGTGTAGGAATACGAAACGCTACACCCTCTAGAATCTTTTTACCTTCAGGAGTGGTGTTTAAGTATTCCAACAATTCTTCATCAGACATATCTGACTCAAACCATCTTGAAACCATTATTTCACAAACTCTTTTTCCGTCTTTGTCTTCATAAAACTTGAGAATATCAGATTCGTAATACCCATCTTTTAATTTTCTGGCACCACTTTCAAATAATGTAGGAGCAATTTGCACCTTCATTCCCCCCTGTATTTTAGGAGACATTACGTTTCTATCTACAATAGAATATATAATATTTCTAATTTGTTGATAGACAGGCGTTGCCTCAGCTACAACTGTACCATTTTTTAAATCTTTTACAACAGCACTAATGTTGTAATTCACTTCTCTTTTAGTAAGAGCGTCAGAAAGAGTTTTTGATAACTTTTCACTATCTGTAACTACATAAGTGTTTCCCTCTTTGGAAAGTCCAAATTCAGAAGTGAGAGATTCAACTCCTTCTTTAACAATCTCTTCAAGTATATTTTGGTTATCTTTAACCAGCTTATATATATTATCACCTTTATGAGAAGTGGGGTAGGAAAGCCTTTGTTCCTCTGACATGTCTACAAAAAACTCTTTATACTTCTTGTTAAAGTTTTTCTCTTCTGGTTTAAAATCAACAGGAACTCCTCCCTGTAAAAAGTCAAGAGTGGCTAGTTTAGTCATCTGGCTACCTCTGGTGATGTCCCCATCATCCTTTGAAGGAACCTCTGACTGAATACTCATTATAGAAAAAGGTATATTTATTACAGTTTGAGCAGCCATAATATCCCCTTTCTGATCATCTGTTTCAAAAGGTGCAGTGTTAAACTTACCGTCCTTATCATATAAATCAAATGTCTTTTCAGCCCCCACCTTTCTACCACTTTTGAAAACACCATAATCTACATTCTCTTTCATCATTTTATCATAAAGCTTCAGAGCATTTGAGTTTTTGTTTATCTCATAAGCAACTCTAAATGAAAGAGGGTAGAGAGAAAACTTATCCAAAAGAACATCGTTCCAAGGCCTATTGTTATATTTTGGTCCTGAAACAATAGGTTTAATTGGAGTGTAAGTTCTCCTAACATTTGGATTACCATCTGCTAAAATTCTTTTTTCTTTTTCGTTTAACTTTTCTCCATCAAAATCTTTCTTCCAAACCATGTCATATTTATACTGCCTCTCTTGGTCATTATCCCACTCTCCAGCTCTGATTTTAAAGTTTCTCACAGCTTTAAGGATTATAATTCCACCACCATCAGTTTCCTCCCACTCATCGTATAGGTTCAAATCTCCAGTTGATGAAACGTCGCTAAAGGTTGCAGATCTAAAATAGTCTTTTTCAAAATCGGTAAATGCAGCATCTTTATTTGAAAATCCCTTATTCCAAACATTATGAAAGGCAGTGTTCATTCCAGGAGAACTGTTCACAATAGACTGTCTGGGAGAAGCAAAGTTTTTAATCCTTTTTAGTTCATCTGAATAGAAATACGGGTCAGAATATAAAAGCTTGTGAAGCTCTATATTATTTATTGCATAGTTTGTAGAAAGAAGGAACATTTTGTTGTTAAACTGTTCTGTTGTCAATCCATCTTCAATAGAAAGGTCTTTTGAAGTAACCTTACCTTCAACTTCTGTTACAGAACCATAATCCTTTAGAGCAAGATTTAATTGAGTGGCTTCTTTATTTAAAAAGTCAAGAATTGCTTTATTAATTCTTTCTCCATAGTCTTCATACAATTCATTAATATCCCCGTCAAATTCAAGAACATCTTTCTCTAAAGTGCTATCATTTTCAAAAATAGATTTAAAAAATCTTAGCTCATTTGCATTTTTACCTTTAGCAACAATTCTTTGTTCTTTTGTAAGAGCTATCTCATCTTCTAAATATCCTTTAAAAACATCAAGCACTTTATTGTAATTCAAAAGAATATCAGATTCAGAAATAGCATTTCCCATGTACATCATCCATTCAATCTTAGCATCTCCAGGGATGAGGTTTAAATAATACCCTGATAAGTTTAGATTGATTTCTTGTAAAAATCTTTCTTTAGCATTTAATCTAGAAGACTCTTTTTGTTTACCAGTGTCTTGATTAACTGTTCCATCAGCATAACCCACTTCCATTATTCCCTCTGTACCTTCTATTCTATCTCCAGATTCTTTATCAAACATTTTGTAAAGCAGAACAGAGTTTTTAGAAAAACTATCAGTGAGGAGATAGGAGTATTGAGTGTTAGCCAGCTCTCTGATATTTTGTATTTTAGAAAGAGTGTGATATAAATCACTTGCAGCATTTGTTCCAATGAAGGTTTGTGTAAGTTCTCCATTTACATTATAGAATGTACTGCTGAATTCAGGATTGTCCATCATTGCTTTTATTTCAGAAAGCTCTTTCAAACGACCAGCAATAGCAAGGGTTCTTCCTCCAATACTCATTACACTTTTTCCTTCTGCAATACTTGTTCTAATTCCATTAACTGCTATAGAAAACTTATTCAAATACTTACTTCTTTGAATCCTATCCAAATCAAATTCAATATTCAACTCTTTCAAAAACGCCACTTGTTTTTTAATGTCATCTTTGTCTTCTTTTTTTAATTCTATAGCATTTTTATTACCAATAAATGACTTTCCATTATCAGCTTTCAAAAACAACTCACTCCCGTCTGTTATTGCTTTTTTGATTCCATTAATAAAATCTGCTTCCACTTGTCTAGATGCTGTGGTAAAATTAGAATCCCCCACTTGAATATCTCCATTGTCTAATATATAAACAGTTTTAACTAATGGGGATTGTTTCTTGAAAGACCTCCAAAAAGCAGACAGGAGTCTTAAACTAGAAGGTTGCTCCAACTTAGATATACCCTTTTCTTTTTCTTGTGATTTTACTAGTCTGTTATATAGTTTTATATACTTAGGGTCTTCAATAGACATGTTTTCTATAATAGAAAGCATTTCTTCAACACTTCTTGCAGAATGCACTTGATTCATCACTCCTATAAACACCTCACTCATTGGGTATAACATATACCCTCCAAAAGATTGTGTGGTTTTAACACTACCATCTGAATTTACAACAGGTAAACTTGCCAGCAATAATTTAATTGCAGAGTTTGTTTTTCTCATGTTGTCTATTCTTCTAGGATCTCCGTAAGGGTCATCCTTACTTTTTTCATACTCTTTAAACTCTAATTCATCATTTTCATCAAATTCTATGTTATATGACTTTAAGTATTCCTGGTGTTTATCAACAATTTCGTCCCAATTACCTGTTACATTATTGTAAAAGGTTTCTAGTCTAGCAACTTCTATAGCTTCTTTCTCTTCAGAGATTTCACCCTTATTTCTTCTTTCTCCAATTTCTACAATGTTTTCTGAGAATAAATCTACCATCTCTTGTTTAAGACTACCATATAGTTCTACTTTTGAAGGATTTTCTATTTTAAACAATCCTTCATCCTCGCTAATAAAATCTCTTACAGTGGCCCATGTTAAATGTTGCATTAAATCATGCACTTCTTCTCCTGTAAAAGAGTCCATTAAACTATAGTCACCAAACTCTCCACCTGTAAAATCTTCTATGTTAACTAACCCCATCTTTGCATAGCTCAATGCAGAATCATACATTGTAGACTTAGCATAATAACCAGTGCCTATTTTATTAAAAAGCTTCTCTGAGTTTTCTTTAGCATTTGCTCCAGTGAAGAATGATTTAAAGAAGTTTACAAGGTCTCTGAACAATCTGGCTATCAATGACTTAGGTTCACTTACAACCTTTCCTTGTTGTATGTAATCCCTGAATTCTTCAGCCAAACGCTCTTCCATTTGCTTATATGTAGCCTCAGAATACTTAACATTCTTTAAACTCTTTTTGTCAAAGAATTCACCTTTTCTTTGTCTAAACTCATTTGTAATAGCTGTTCTTTCAGCAACATCTGTTAAAGATTGCCATATAGCATGGAACACCTCATGGTAGACAGTACCTATCTCAGCATTCTCAGATAGATAGATGGCACCATTTTCAAACAAACCATGAGCTCTTTTTCCTTCAGCGTTGAGAATATAATTCTTAACTCTGTATACAGGTATGTTTGGAAAGTTTGCTTTTAACCAACTTTCCACCTTACTCCAGTTTTCAGGAAGAATGCCTTTAGAATCATTTGCTAACATTAAACTATAATCACTTGCTCTTTTACTACCACCTCCTTCTCTTTTCTTTCTTTGTATTTCATCTCTGAGAGATTGTAAATCAGCAGAAGATTGTGTAGGTTTAGCTCCTTCTAAAGCTGCTAGTTCTGCATCAACAAACTTTCTAAATTCATCTTTAAACTTACCAGCAGTACTCCAATCATTTCCTAAATTATTACCTTCAGCATCTGTGTTTACTTTCATTCTTTCTACAGATCCATCAGTTCTAGGAGCCATTCTATAGTCTTCTTTAACTAAACCTTTTTCTTTAAGAGTAGCTACAAAACGTTTAGTAAGATCTTCTCCAACTTTGTTTACTTCAGTTAGTCTATTATCTTCGCCTTTATACTTACGAGTAGTTATATAATCAAAAGCAGTTTCTATATCAGCTTTCTTATCAGAAACAGGAGCTGGGGCTGCTGTAGGTTGTTGAACTGGAGCTATTTGTTTATTAACTTCATTCCTGATTAAGTTTAGCACTATGTTTTCAACTATAGGAAATGCCTCATCATTAGACATATCCTCTCTTAATCCTGTACCAGAAATCTTTGAAAGTTTAACTAAAGCTTGTTCCAGAGACATAGAATATTCCATGTCTGAGTCTGGGTTAGGCAGATTTATTCCTTGAAGTCCATCAGACTCCTTAAACTTGTTTATATCAATTGTAAAAGGAAACTTTCCAATCTTAGTTTCTATAATATTTTCTACACCCTTTGTTTCTAAATCAAATTTAGCAGAAGGTTTTGGTTCCTTTTTTCCTTCAGGTGTAGGAGTGACAACTTGTTTTTTTACCTCAGGAGCAGAAGGTTTTTCTGAAATGCTAGATTTTTTATCTATTACAGTGAAATATATACCCTTTCTGTTTGTATCAGCACTGTCTTTTACAGCTCTTATTCTTGTTGTAAGAGGAATAGATTTAGGATTTCTCTTGCTTCCATCTGGATTCTTATTAGAAAGAAGGAAGGTTTGGTAGTTTTTCCACTCTCTCGTTTCAATTCCCTTTTCAGATATATTTGTAATTTCAAGGTAAGGCTTATTCCATTCTTGAGTTTTTCCTCCAGATACAAGAGTGGAGTTTACATTTCCATACATCTTTTGAATTTCTTCAACTATCTCAGCCTTTTTATTTCTAAGGTCAGCTGGAACTATTGAAAATGCTTTTTCTTCCTTTCCTATTAAAAGCTTACCATCTTCAAAGAAGATACTACTAAAAGCTGCTGGTTTTCTTTCTCCATTTGCATATTTTGGTGTACCCCAATATATTACAGATTTTAACCAATTGTAAAGAAATACAGACTCATTGCTCTTTAAGTTTCCATCTTTTGCAAGATTGGAAGCAAGTCTTTCTATTGCGTTAAATATGTTTTCAGCTTCACTCTTTGAAAAGTTTTTGTTTCTCAATCTCACCATACCATTATTAGCAAATAATAATGGAACACCTTTTACGTTATTAAACGTAGAACTACCATATGCAAATGCACCATCTGTAGTGGGAACACCTATAACACGTGTTGTGTTTAATTCTTTTTGTGTAACAAGAGCAGAATCTTCAACAGAAATTGTAGCAGTTTTGTCATAAACAAATTTACCATTTTCATCAAACTCACCTTCGTATTGAGGGGAGCCAAATGATGCAGATATTTTGTACAACGTACTATCTGGTGATTCTAATACAGACCCTCTCCATTTTGTAAAGTCTTCACTAATAGCTTTAGCTGTTTCTTCTGGAACATCTTTTCTAAACATAGACTCATCACCTTGGCTCCATGTAAGAGTTTCAGGAAACGTCTGATAAATAGCAGTTTCCAGAGAAGGTTTATCAAGTCTCTTTCCATCTTCTCCTATTAAGAAATATTGTCCTGTAACAGGATCCACCTCAACTACCACTAATGCAATTGTTTTAGATGGGTCAATTTCTACACCCTCTTTCCCTTTATCCTTTAAGAATTGCATTAAACCAGAAAGACCTACACTTTCTTCATTCTTTTGAGTGACAATTATTCCACGGAAGTTATCTCTATTAGGCAGAGTGTAAAACCTTGAGCCAAATCTATTTGATCTTTTGTGATGCTCAGCTAATGGTTCTTTTTGAGAATATCCTTCTACAGGAGGTTTTGTAGAACTAGGAACTTGTTCCTTGGTTTTCTTTCGTTCTGGTTCAAAGTTACCAGAATCAATATCTCTTGTTATTAATGTTTCTTCATCAGAAGTTTCTTCAAGAGCTTTCTTTGAAGATTCCTTTTTTATAACAGCTTGTTGCTTCACCTTTTCTTGGTAAAACTTGGAATATCTTTCTTTTATCCCTTTCTCTACATCATTAGTGAGAGATTGATTGTAAAGAGAATTTATGTAATCAATTTTAGATTCATCCGCTTCTCTTTCAGGAAGACCTCTATATTTAGGTTTATTGAGCACCTCATCTATCACTTCATCTACAATCTTATTTAATTCTTCAGAAGCATTGTCTTCTTCTGAAAGATTGTATTGAGCAATGTCTTCTGGAGAAATAAATCTAATCTGTCCGCTTGGTGTAACCACTTCAAGCTCTCCCCCTAAAGTTTGTGATAAAACAGTCACCTTAGGAGCAATATAAAGAGATGTTCTTTCTTTTCTCAAAGGTTCTACAAGTGAGTATTCTTGTCCCACTTCTATTTTCTTCTCAGTAAATTTTTGTTTTCTTTTCTTACCCTTTTCCTTTGGAACTTCTTGTACAACACCCACTGGAAGTTCTTCTGTTTCTCCAAACATTGTTTCACCAAAAGATTGGTATTTTAGAGGATTTTCTTTAATATCCTCATATTCTTCCATAAAGGTTCTTCTACGTTGACCAAGTTTAATTATATCTTGTAAAGCAGTTTTCAG
>Ga0315900_10000792_pt1 | contig 52361 bp, 74 predicted proteins | sample LakEriMetagenome_FD_203521 | JGI IMG/M metagenome (GOLD analysis project Ga0315900, IMG submission 203521) | Freshwater fungal communities from buoy surface, Lake Erie, Ohio, United States - Buoy 12 MA114 | ecosystem: Environmental > Aquatic > Freshwater > Lake > Lake biofilm | place: USA: Lake... | reverse complement strand
CACCTTTATTGAACAAAATCGTCACCCCAGTCCTTGCGCTGTCTATTCTGCTTTTGACCTTTGTGCTGTTCGGCGTCGTCATGTTCGACAACAGCCCGGTTGAAGCGACCCGTAAGGACATCCTCATATATGTGCTGGGTGTGCTTTCGGCTATTGCGAGCCAGATCGTCTCCTACTACTTCGGCTCCAGCCAGAGCAGCAAGGACAAGACCGAAGCCCTGAAGGAGGCGATGAAATGAGTAACGTCTCCGAACAGGCTGCGTTTTTGCTGGACGTAGGCAAGTTAGTTCAAAAGGCTACGGAACTTGGATTTCAAGTTACCGCCGGTGAACTGTACCGTACCCCGGAACAGCAACAGATTTACGTCAAGACGGGTCGCAGCCGGACTATGGAAAGCCTGCACTTGCAGCGTCGTGCGGTGGACCTGAATTTCTTCAAGGACGGCAAGTTGACCTACGACAAGGCCACGCTGGCTCCGCTTGGGGCGTATTGGGAATCGCTGAACCCGCTTAATAGCTGGGGTGGGAATGGGATTAAGTTGGTCGATGCCCCCCATTTCTCGCGAGGTATGGGTAAGCCAGAGTGGCGACGGGTCACTGACAAGTAACATTTGCTACAATTTGAGCCAATGAGTCTTGCCCCTAACTGGTAAGACGCGGCACTAGGAGAGGGTTATGCCTGCGTCGATGACATTTACCAGTTTGCAGTCCGACATCCGCAACTACCTTGAACGTGGTGGGGCGACGGACCCTATTGTCTTTGAGCAGATCCCCCGGCTCATTACGCTGGCCGAGCGTCGGATTGCTCGCGAACTCAAGATTCAGGGCTTCCAGAATGTGGTCACCATGACCATGCAGACGGGGGTGGCGGTCTATGCCAAGCCGGATCGTTGGCGTGACACGGTTAGCGTAAACATCGGCACTGGCAGCGGGAACAACACCCGTGTCGCCATCTACCCTCGGTCGTATGAATATCTGAGGGATTATTGGCCAAACGAAACGCAGACCGCTCAACCGAAGTTTTACGCCGATTACAACTACAGTTATTGGATCTTTGGTCCGACGCCCAATGCGGCGTATCCGGTTGAGATTCTGTACTACGAACTGCCGCCGCTTTTGGACAGCACCAACCAGACCAATTGGCTTTCCGAGTTTGCACCGAACCTGCTGCTGTACGGGTGCCTTGTGGAAGCGACGCCCTTTGTCAAAGACGACGAGCGGGTACAGTTGTGGCAGTCGTACTATGACCGTGCGCTGGCGGCGTTGAACGGTGAGGATTTGCAAAAGATTGTTGACCGGTCTACGAACCGGCGTGAGGCATAACTATGACCGCGTCCTTTACACAAACTTTCGGCGGCACGAACATCTATTCAAGTGATGTCTCGTATCGCTATGTCTCTCTAACCATTAGTCAGGTTCTGGACTGGCCGCTAGAGACGGCTCCGACGCAAGACGTAGTGGCGTCCATCATGGACATCAATGCCACGACTACGAGCTTGGTCATTACAATGCCGGATGCCACGCAGGCTTCTACCGGCGAAACGGTTCTCTTTAACAACGTCGGCGCAAACACTTTTAGCGTTGTTGACAGCACCGGAACTCAGATCTGCGCACCCACTTCGGGCAGCACGTTTCAAATCTATTTGACGAGCAACAGCACGGCGGCGGGTACGTGGCGGTCGTTCCAATACGGAGCATCGGCGTCAGCGTCTAACGCGGCGTCTCTGGCGGGGCTTGGGCTCAAGGCGATTTCTACGACGCTCAATCAGTCGATGCCGGTATCGTCCTTTAGCGGTAACTACACAGCCGGTGTAAGCGACCGTGCGAAGGCGTATGTCTGGACCGGTGGTGCGGGTACGCTTGCTTTGACGGCAGCGCCGTCGCTGGGTAACGACTGGTTCTTGCAAGTTCGTAACGGCGGCACGGGCGATCTGACGATTGACCCCAATAGTTCCGAGTTGATCAACGGGGCTACGACGCTGGTTTTGTCACCGGGCGATTCGTGCATCATCATTACCGACGGCGTTGAATTCTGGACGATTGGCTTTGGTCAGTCCGCGATCTACGCCTTCAGCGTGCTTCAGATTGACATCTCCGGCACTGGTAACTACACGCTGTCAATTGCTGAACTCAACAAGACGGCATACGTCTTTACGGGTACGTTGACGGGTAATCGCGACATCATTGTTCCGACGACAACGCAGCAGTACTGGGTCAGCAACCAGACGAGTGGCTCTTATACGCTCGGCATTCGTACCGCAGGACAGGCTTCTCCGGGCGTCACGGTTGCTCAAAACGCACGAGCGATCTTGTATTGCGATGGCACCGATGTGGTGGATGCGGATACATCCACGATTGGTATCCCGCTCTCTGTTGCGCAGGGCGGTACCGGAGCCACGACGGCATCGGGAGCACGAACCAATCTTGGCGCGACGACGGTGGGTAATGCGGTATTTACGGCGGCTAATGCCGCTGCCGCTCAGGTGGCGCTGGACCTTGACCCCATCAAGGGCGGCACGTACTAATGCCTCTTCGTCCGATCATTATTCGCTCTGATCCCGGCATCAAGCGGGACGGAACGAAGTTTGAAGGTAGCCACTACGTTGACGGACAGTGGGTTCGTTTCCAGCGTGGACTGCCGCGTAAGATCGGTGGGTTCCGTGCGCTGCAAGATCGGTTGGACGGCATTGCCCGTGGCATGCACATTCATAACCACAATGGATTTACTTACGTCCACATCGGGACATCGGATGGTGTGTTCCGGTTCCGTCTGAGCCAGAACGGCGCGAGCAGCATTGTTACGAATCGTACCAATCTTGGGTACGTCAGCAACGATAATGCGAACTGGATATTTGACGTTGCCTACAACACGACGACCAACCAGAACGAAATCTTGGCGCACGTTGCGCAGGACATTGAAGACATTTCATCCAATGCCAATGGGGCGTTTTACCGAGGCTACGATAACGGCACGGCTCCGCTAGATTTGGTGGGAGCGGTTACGGTCTCTGGCGGCATCGTTGCCTTGGCTCCGTATGTGTTTGCGTATGGCTCGGATGGCTTTGTGCAGTGGAGTCGTGCGGGATATACGGACGATTGGACCGGTGGTGATGCTGGCGCTGCGCGTGTCACGAGTCAAAAGATCGTCAAGGGTCTACCGCTTCGTGCCGGTGCCGGTAACGCGCCTGCTGGGCTTTTCTGGTCGTTGGATTCGTTGATTCGTGCAACGTATACCGGTGACGCTGCCGTTTTTCAGTTTGACACCATTACCTCGCAGTCCAGCATTCTCTCTGGCAAGAGCGTGGTGGAGTACGACGGAATTTACTTTTGGTGCGGTGTTGACCGCTTCTTGATGTTTAACGGCGTCGTGCGCGAAGTTCCGAACCAACTGAACTTGAACTGGTTCTACGACAACTTGAACTATGCGCAGCGCCAAAAAGTCTTTGCGATCAAGATTCCCCGCTGGGGCGAGATCTGGTGGTGTTACCCGAGGGGCAACGCGACTGAGTGCACGCATGCGGTCATTTACAACGTGCGTGAGAATACGTGGTATGACACGGAACTGCCGGGTGGCGGACGCTCTGCGGGTCAATATGCGCAGGTGTTCAACTCACCCTTGATGACCGGCATCATTGATACCGAGACGGTGCAATACCGTGGTACGCAAGACACCGAGCGGCGTGTGACCGAAGATGGTAACCCCCGAATCATCAACGACCCAAAGGGCTACGTCGTGTGGCAGCACGAGTATGGCGTCAACGAAATCAACGGCGATCAGATTCGCCCGATTCGGTCGTACTTTGAAACCTCGGACTTCTCGCTGGTAGCGTCGGAAGAGCCGCAGAATATGGCGTTGCGCGTAGAGATGATGGAGCCGGACTTTGTTCAGTCGGGTAACATGACGGTAGAGATCACAGGCCGCGCTAACGCCAAGGCGGCGGAAGTCACCAGTAGCCCGCAGATCATTTACGACACGCCTCAGGACAAGCAGCAGCAGCTCGTGTACTTCCGCGAGATTCGCCGCGAACTGCGATTTAAATTTGAGAGCAACATCATCAATGGCGATTATCAGATGGGGCAAGTGATTGCTCACGTCGAAGCGGCTACGGGTACGATGCTGGGAGAAAACCCGTGAGTTTGCTGACCGACCCGCGTTATCACTCCCTGAAGGATTGGGCGGACTTTACGGTCTTTGACTTAGAGGACTACGGCCCGATTCCGCAGCTTGTGTCTGAGAAAGAGTGGCAGAATTGGGGGGCTGGATTGATTGGAATCAATGGCATTTCCCAGCAGAATCCGCCGTCGCCTTATCAGTATGACGATTGGCAAGAATGGGCGTATCGCTTTTATCAGGTTTTGGATTAGGTGAACCATGGCTAGTTTTTATACTTACGGAAAAAAGCCGGTAGCGGAAGAAACCGTATATGGTCCTCGTCTGAGAAGAGCGGAAGAGGGAGCGGCTGAGCCGGGGCTAAGTGCCGTTAATGCGCCATCTGCCAGAGCAGCCCTTGCTGCCGAAGAAGCCCAGTTTGCTCGCGCAGAAGAAGCGGCAAGATTGGCAGAGATGGACCGGCAGCGGCAGATTGAAGCAGCCCGTCAGGCCGAAGCCGTAAGACAAGCCGAAGCCGCTCGTGTTGCTCAAACACAACGTCTTGCTGAGCAGCGCCGATTGGCAGCGGAACAAGAAGCCGCACGTCAAGCAGAGGCAGCGAGACAGGAAGAGGCTGCTCGACAAGAGGCTGCGCGTGCGGCTGCGGCTCGTCAGGCTGAAGCAAATCGGGTTGCCCAAGAAATGCGTGCTGCGGAACAAGCCCGTCTTCGCGCCGAGCAAGAGGCAGCAACTCGTGCCGAAGCCGCAAGAGTGGCCAGAGAAGCGCAACTTGCCCGTGAGGCTGAGGCGGCTCAGCGTGCTGAAGATGAAGCCCGCACCCGTCGTGAGGCCGAAGCCGCGAGAGTCAGGCAAGAGCAGATTGCCGCTGAGCAGCGTCGGTTAGAAGAGCAGCGTGTTGCTGAGGCAGCGCGTGTTGAAGCCGCTCGCGTCGAGCAGGAGCGTCAGGCTCAGGTTGCTCGTCAGGCTGAACTAGATCGCATTGCTCAGCAAGAGGCGGCGCGTCGGCAGCAAGAAGAGGCTGCAAGAGTAGCGGCAGAGCAAGAGGCAGCGCGTAAGGCTGAAGAAGAGCGCGTAGTAATTCCTAGAGAGGAAACCGTTGCAATCACTCCTGAACCGCCAGCCGCTCCGAGTCCGGTCATGCCTCAGGTTGAGACCGCTCCTGTTGCGCAGCCTTCCCCGCTACAACTTGCCGAATCAACCGAAGGCATCATGCCGACTGGCGAAACGGAAATTATTACTCCAAGGTCGCCCCTCGCTGAAGTAGCGGCATCTACTGCGCCGACTACGGCTCCTGAGTTTGATGTATCTAAACTGACTCCGGAAGAAGTTAATAGCATTTCAAAAGCCATGGGTATGGCGGGGCTGATTGACCCTAAAGCGTTTGGAAATATGTCTGTGGGCGACGCGGCCTTTGGCGGTGGCCCTCCGCTTGATGTAGGTCGCTATGAGCGAAACGTCGCCAAGGATGCGGTCGGCGGACAAGGTTCACTCTACGAAGAGGGTGCGCTAGAGGCGGCTAAGGAAGCGGCTAAAGATCCGTACAAAGGAATCTTTGGCTCTGCGCTCAAGGAAGCCGTTGCCGAAGATCCGAGTCTTCAGGGCATGGTCGATGCCAAGATCAACCGCGATTTGGCAAATCTTGCCAAGGTTGAAAAAGACTACGACCAGATGAAGCCGCTGAGCGATCTGCTCAAGGCCAACAAGTTCCAAGAGGCGTTTGCCTATGCGAAGGAACAGGGACTGACGGATCGTCTTCTCAAGGCAGATTGGTTGTCGCAACTGCGTCAGCCGTTTACCGAAGAAGAGATGCAGCAGTTCTATAACGCGATTCCGCCGGATTACGCGGGTAGTAGTTTTAACTTTGACCCGGCAAACGCATCCAAGCGTGCACTCACCAGCATGGGCGCTACGCCGCAATGGGCTGGGTATCCTGACCCGCAGGCTGCGTTTGTTCGCAAAGAAGACACCACCGTTAAAGATCTTGTCAAAGTCGCTGCGGCAGCGATGCTTACGGCTGGGTTTGCGCCGGGACTTGCAGGGGGTGCAGGTGGCGGTGCGGGGGCAGGCGCTGGAGCGGGCGCAGGTGCCGGTGCTGGAGCAGGGGCGGCAGGTGCTGGAGCGGCGGGCGCAGCAGGGGCGGCAGCAGCGGCTCCGCTTGCTGAAGTTGTCATTACCGCAACTAAACTTGGTTTAACTATCCCGCAAGCCGCTGCATTGTTAGGCGCAACGGGCGCAGCAACGGGGGCTTTGACTGGTGGTGGTACAGCAACAACGGCTGCGCCCACTCAACCAGCGCCTACAGAACCTTCTCCGCTTGAAGAAGTTGTAGTTACCGGAACAAAGCCTGTGCCTGTCGCTGGTCCATTGACGGGCGTTGTGGCAACAGTTCCTGAAATTGTTGAACCGCCGGTTAAGGCTCCGGTTGAACCCTTAGAGGAAGTGGTTATTGAAACCACTAAACCGACTGAACCGCCGCCGGTAGCGCCGCCTCCGCTTGCGCCTCCTGAAGTTGTGGAACCTACTCCGCCGGGGCCTCTTGAAGAAGTAGTCATTGAAACAACAAAACCCGTTGAGCCGCCGCCTGTTGCGCCGCCGGTTTTGCCGCCGCCTCCGGAAGTAGTTCCGCCTTCTGTTGAAGGCCCATTGGATGAAGTTTTAATTGAAACTACCAAACCCACGGAACCGGAACTTCCGCCTCCTCCGCTTGCACCACCTCCGGAAGTTACCGTTCCTCCAAGTGAAGGGGGGCCGCTGGATGAAGTTTTAATTGAAACTACCAAACCTATTGAGCCTGAGCTTCCCCCTCCGCCTCCGCTTGTTCCGCCGGGAACGGTATCTACGCCGGGACCACAAGGTCCGTTGGAAGAAGTGGTTATTGAGACTACTAAGCCAACTGAACCTGAAGTTCCGCCGCCGCCTTTGGGCATCCCAGAGCCACCTCCGATTGATGTCAAGCCGGAAGATATTCTTAAAGATTACAAGCCGACCGAGGTTAAAGAATCCCCGCTTGATCAGATCAAGAAGCTTCTTGGTACCTTTGAGGACTTCCAAAAACTTATGAAGTTGTTGGGTATGCTTGGGGTTGCGGGTTCTGCGGGTAAAGGCAAAACCGGAACTGGCGCAGCGCCCAGCAGTTTTGGCGGAGCGTTGCCTAAGTACGAGATCAAGCGTACCGCGCTCAAGCCGGATATTGATTACTACAACTATGGGTTTGGCCCCGAGGCGACGTTCTTTGAGGACAAGATGACTCAGGTTGCGCCGACTCAAGGCCCCGCTACTGGGGTAGTCAATCCGGAAGATGAGAACCGATTTGCCATGGGCGGCTTGGCCGCAGGGGGTCGATATGTCAGCGGTCCCGGCTCTGGCCGCGAGGACAAGATCCCGGCTCTCTTGAGCGACGGGGAGTACGTAATTGATGCGGAAACCTTGGCGCTACTGGGCGACGGGTCTCCGAAAGAGGGGGCGAAACGAATGGATAAATTCCGTGCTAACATCCGCAAGCATAAGGGTGACGCCCTCTCGCGTGGCCGGATTAGTCCAAACGCAAAATCGCCTAATAAGTATATGGGCGGAGGGTTGACTTAATGGCAAGCGCAGCAGGTCCGGATGCAAATCCTTTATCACCAACAAGCACCACACCAACAAGCACCACAGGTAGCTCTGGTGGGGGCAAAAACTTCGTAGACTTTTTGTTTGAAGGCAATGCGCCAAAACCGACCACGCTGACTAGCAGCACTTCTCTTCAGTTACCTGAGTGGTATACCCAGTACGTTACGGACATGCTGGGCCGTGCGCAGGCCGTTGGTGGACTGCCGTATACGCCCTATGGCGGTCCCAGAATCGCCCCCTTCACCGAGACCGAAAGAGCGGGCTTCGAGACCATCAAGAAAGGCGCAGGCGCTTATAAGCCGTTCCTGACTCAAAGCGGTGAGGCGCTTAGCAAGGCCGGGGAAATGACCGGCATGGGTGCCGCAGCAGGCGATCTCAGCCGAGCAGCGTCCATGAGCGGAGCCGGGGCAGCGCAGCCCTTCTTTGGCAAGGCAACAGACATGTCCGCTGTGGGCGCAGCCAAGCCCTACTTTGAAACCGGCATGTCGGCCATTGAGAGGGGCGGAGCAGGGTCGTCTGTTGCAGCGGCGCAACCATATCTGTCATCAGCCGCCCAACGGTTCCCTAGTGCCGTAGCCGAATACATGAACCCCTATATCAGCGGGGTCGTCGAAAGGATTGGCGACATTGGCGCTCGGCAGTTGCGCGAGAAGTATTTGCCCGAAGTGGGCCGCGAGTTTATCCAAGCCGGTCAGTTTGGCGTCGGCCCCGGCAGCACCCGCATGGGCGAGTTTGGTGCGCGGGCATTGCGCGACGTTCAAGAGGCGGTGTTGGGTGAGCAGGCCAAGGCGCTTCAAGCAGGCTACGGCGAAGCGGCAGAGATCTTTGGTCGCGATGTAGATCGCGCTGCGGCATTGGCTGGTACGGTCGGCAAACTGAGTGCCGATGATTACGCTCGTCTGCTGGAGAGCGGTGTTCGCATAGGGGACATTGGCGCTAGGGTAGGTCAGTTGACTTCCGACGATGCCTCCAAACTTCTTGAGATTGGCAAGGCGACGGGTACGCTTACGGCGCAGGATGCTGAAATGCTGGCGCGTATTGGCGAAACCAAAGGTAAGTTGTCGCTGGAGGATTCAAGAAACCTTCAGGAATTGTCCAAGCGATATTTGGAAACAGGCGAAAGTGCTCAGGAACTTGGCGTCCGCGAAGGCACTGCGGTTTCAAGCGTGGGCGAGAAAGAACGCTTGATGAACCAGAAGAATCTGGACTTGGCGTATCAGGACTTCTTGACTCAGCAGGGATACCCGGCAGAGCAGGTGAAGTTCTTGTCCAGCTTGTTGAGCAACATCAAGTTGCCAGAAACTCAAATTCAGAAGGAAGAAAAATTACCCACTGATTGGGAATATGGAACTACTGATTTCAGCAGACTTCTTGGCGGCATTGAAAGCATTGAGCAACTCTTAGACCTTCTTAAGGGCTTAGGCAAAGGCGGATAACCATGAACGACGAAGAAATGGATGAAAACCTTACTGGTCTTGGGGCACTTCAGTCGTCTCTCTCTCAAGCCATTCGAGGTGGCGGTCCTCTTTCCGATGTAATCTCTCGCTCTTTGAGAAAGGCAGGCGTTCCTGAGTCTATTGAAGCGGACTACGAACCGATGCCTGAGACTCAAGAAGAGGCGCGTCGTCGTGAGCCCGCTAGTACAACTCCGTTTCGAGATAGGTATATTGCTCAACTTGAAGAAGCCACTCAAAGACTTCTTGCACCAAAGCCTGAGCCAAAAACCATTATTGGAAAACTTGTTAGAGAGTTTGCGATCCCGACTGGGAAAAGCGGTGATTTTCTCGTTGCTCGGCAGGAGCGTGCTGAGAAAGAAATGCAAGATGATTTGAAGCGGCGGGAAGCCATTCTTAATATCCTTGGGAAGCAAACAGAACTTGAGCGTCAGAAGGCGTTGGATGAAGCCACTCAAAAACGATATGAGGCTGAAGAACAAAGAAGAATTGCTGAAGCAAACAAACCTAAAAACCTTCAGGCTGATGCGCAAAAAATTATTGATCTTCAGTCAATTGTTGACAGTAAAGATCCAAGCGTACCGCAATCTGCAAAAGACGCGGCTGCAAGAGAAATTTCTTCTATTGGAAGAAAAAATTCTCCAGAAGATCGAAGTATCTTAGGTCAATTGATTAGAGCAAATCAAATGTTAAGCAGCAAAAATCCTGAAGAGGTACAAGCTGCTCAATCATTTATTGCAAGATATAGCGGGTCAGGTAAATCATCTTTAACTCTTGCTCAAAAAACAAAAGATACTGCTATTAAAAATGCAAAAGAATTTCTTGCCACTGTTAATGACAAAGAAAGAGCCGCTGCATTTGCCGATCCATTCCCAAATGAAAGGCAACAAAAAATTAAAGATGCGGTAAGACTTGCTAATCAACCTACTTATGAAGAAGTAGCCACGAAAGGCGGTTTTTCAGTAGAGCCTTTTCCTGACGAAGACGAAGGTTAATAGGTAACTTATGGCAGGGTATGTCGTTACCGGCCCTGATGGTAAGCGTTACAAGGTCAGAGTACCTGAAGGCGCGACCAATCAGGACGCCATTGATTACGTCAAGAAAACTTACTATTCGGAACAGCCTCCTGCTGCGCCGGATGTAACAGTGACCAAAATTGGCGAGCGTGAGATTGAGCAACCTGCTGCGCCATCGCCTGAACCTCAGCCTTCTTATACCGAATCGCCGCTTGCGCGAGTTGTCCCCCAGCCTGCCTCGGGTTTACCGCCTGAAAAGCCAAAGACATTTACTGAGTTGGCTCTTGAACCAATTACAAGTTATCCGGAAGTCTACAGCCGGACAGTGGCTGAAAATGTCGGCCTTGCAAAAGAAGGCGCTAAGCAATTGGTTGAAGACCCGACAATGCTTGGTAAGGCAGCGGGTCTTGGCAAGACTGTGCTTGGTGGAATTACTTCTGTGCTTTCGCCTGTTGAGGCGGCGATTGAAACAACTGTTGCAGAGCCTGTATCAAAAGCCACCGAAGGGACAATCCCAAAGGAAACGGCTCAGACCGTAACCGAACTTGCATTGCCATTTACTCCTAAGTCAAAGCTGGTCAAGCAAGGCGCAAAGACTATTGAGGATGTGGTTAAGATCGACCCAACCTATGCCTCTGCCGTCAAACAAACCGAGCGGGCTGCGGATGCTGAAGTTCGTGCTGCTTCAATGGGTCCCAAGCCGACGCCCGAGCAGTTGAAAGGTGGTATTGCGGCAAAGCCTATTGAGTTGTATCAAGAGTACGTTGGTCGTCCTGCAATTGAATTTGCCAAGCGCAATCCACTTTCTGTAGCCACAGGCGCAGCCTCCTCGGCCTTTGGTCTTGAAACTCTTGAAGAAGATGCGCCAGTTAGCGATCAACTTATGGCCGCAGCCCTTTATGGCTTGGCTGGATTTGGCGGCGCAAAAGGCGCTAAGGCTGTTGCAGAGAAAATTCCGCTTGGCGATCAAAACGTAGCCGAGTGGTTCTCTCGCGGGGTCATTGATAATTATGGTCTGCCGCAGGACTATCTTGACGTTAAGGCCAATGCCAAGACGTTCAAGAACCAAATGTCTGAGGACTTTTTGGATTTGGTCAAAGACGTTAGAACGCTGCCGGACAACGAGCGTAAAGTTCTTTATTACTTGATGCAGGGCGAAGAAGTCCCAGTAGAGTCTTTGGCTGGTCTTAATAACAGGGCTAGAGAAACCATCACTCGTTACGGGCAGAAGATGGTAGACGTTGGGTTGCTCAGCCCAGAGACGTTTAACAAAAACGCTGCAACATATTTGCACCGCGAGTACACGACTAAGCTTAAGCCGCAGAGTTTGATTGAGCGGGCTACTCAAAACCTGAGATTAATTGGCTCAGAACTAAAGCCTCGCGGCGTAGTCGTGGATGTCACCGAAGATGAACTGCCCAAGTTTATTGAGCAGGGATGGGAACGCTTTGGTGATTCCAAGAGCGGCAAGGTTCGCGTTCGTCGCCAGTTAACTAAAGAAGAGCGTCAGGCCAAAGGCGAAATTGACGATGCGGCTTTTGCCATTGCTCGTACTGGTCAGCTGATGTCCAATGACATTGCGACCTATAAGCTCTTTGACGACATCTCTAAGATGGATCAGTACGTCAGCGATGTTCCTAGAGAAGGCTTTGAGCAAGTCACGACTGACAAACTTAAAGGAACTAATATCGCTAAGTTTGGCAACCTTGCTGGAAAGTACGTTGACCCAACGGTGCTTAACGATCTTAAGTCAATTGACTTCTCAAGAAGCCTGTCAAGAAACCCTGCGTTCAAAACGTATCAGCAGTTGCTTAGGGCATGGAAAATTGGCAAGACCGCTTTGAATCCTGCGGTTCATGTCAACAACATTATGTCCAACTTCATGCTCTACGATCTTTCTGGTTCAGACTGGTCAAGTCTTGCGCGTGCAGCAAATGAAATTCGTAAAGGTAGTGACAGCGAAGCATACGAGCAAGCCAGAAAACTTGGCGTGTTTGACGCGGGTTTTTCTTCTCAAGAACTAGGCCGAGAAGGCAAGCAGATGCTGGATGAGTTAGAGACCATTAATCCGGCTACGGACAATATAGATAAGATGTTCAGAGTGGCTAACGCTGGATGGAAAAAGACCGGCGGTAAAGTCATTGATGCTTATCAAGGTGAAGACAGCATCTTCAGGTTTGGCATATTCATGGACCGGCTAAAAGCGGGAATGTCTCCAGAAGATGCCGCTGCCGAAGCCAAGAAGTGGTTGATTGATTACGAAATCAATGCGCCAATTGTTCAAGCCATGCGCAATACGACACATCCGTTTATTGCGTACAGCTACCGTGCGGTGCCATTGCTTGCAGAGTCTGCTGCCATGCGTCCATGGAAGTACGCCAAGTGGGCTGCGCTTGGGCATGCTGTGAACGAATACGGTGAAGCGGAAGGTGCTGGCGATACTGAACTTGAGCGCAAAATGCTGCCGGAGTCGCAGAAAGGTACGTGGTTTGGCGTGCCGGGTATGCCGCCAACGATGATTAAGTTACCGACCGAAGAGCGGTCAGAGTATCTTGATGTCAAACGATTTGTTCCGGGCGGCGATGTGTTTGCCACCACCGAAGCAACGGGGCGACGGTTTGAGTTTCTCCCGCAAGCACTTCAGCCGGGTGGCCCGCTCTTTGACGGGTTTACCATTTTGTACGAAGGCAGAGACCCTTTTACTGGTCGCGATCTGCCGGGTCTAAACATTGGCAAGACCGAAGCCGAGGTTCGCGCTAACAACGCAGCCATCAAAGCCAGCAAGTTCATTACATCTTTGCTTCCTAACCTGCCCGGTATCCCCGGCGCACCGGCTACGGAGAAATTTAAACGCGCTGAAGCCGGAGCAGAAACGGTTACGCAATCGCCCATTACAACCACCGATGCCGTGCTTCAGACCTTTGGTATCAAGGTCACGCCGGTTGATGTGGACAAACTGACTGCGCAGCAACAGTTCGCCATGGTTCGGGAGCGAGATGCCTTGTCTAAGGTATACCTTGATGTTCAGAGAAAGTACGAGCAAGGACTTCTTTCGGAAGAAGAGTTCACCAAGGCATCGGATGATTACTTGGATCGCATTCAAGCCTTAAGCGACAAGTACGCTAAGCGGATGGAACCTACTGAAAAAAAGGCCGACGGCGGCGTTGTCTACACCCCCGCTGAACAGGATTTGCTAAGACGCTATCGTGATGGAGGTGTTGTTGATTCAGAGCGTCAATCAATCGTAAACGAAATAAGGAAAACCCCTTGGTTCAGCGAATTTGTTAAGCAGTACGGTGAAGAGCCGGACTTATCTGAAAATGCTGACTACGATTACATCACCGCTTGGAAGTCAGGAATTAGACCCCAGCGTGACCCGTATGATAAAAATCGTTTTCATTGGTCATCCATGACTTCAGAGGGAAAGCTTCTTAAAAAACCGGGACATCCGACGCTTTGGAAAACTACTTTCATGGAGCAAACGGGAATAAACCCAGATGCAATTGGCATAAAAAACGAACAGCAAGCGCAGGAATACATCAAAGCGCAGCGCGTAAAAAAAGCCAAAGGCGGTCCAATCTACACTCATGCCGAACAGGACTTGCTAAGACGCTACTCAAGCAGGTAGAGTCAAGCCTATGAAAAAGCGGGAGAAGTACATCCCCGTCCAGATCGAGGATGGGAAGTGGTACCGCATGAAGGGTTACACGCACACGGAGTGCTGTGACTGTGCGCTTGTACACAAGGAAGAGTTCCGGGTCATCGACGGCCATATTGAGTGGAAGGCCGAGAGAGACGATAAGGCCACGGAAAAACGCCGTAAGGAACTAGGCATCAAAATCACCAAGAAGTAATCATGCCCAGATATACAGACGATCAAGAATTTATAGAGGCTTGGAAGCGGTTCGGAAAAGCAAGTTTAGTTGCTAAGCACTTTGACATGGATGTCAGGTCCGTCTACGACAGGCGACGTTCATTGGAGCAGAAGTACTGCATATCCCTTGAAAGCAGTAGAAGGAACCCTGCTGCCACAAGCCAAAAGAGCGTAGTGGGAAATAAACTAAACGAGTTAGCTAAGATCCGTCAGGATAAATACGAGTCGGAAATGGTTGATGCCGTGACCGATGGGGTCATTCTCGTGGCTTCGGACTGCCACTACTGGCCCAGCATCGTGACCAAGGCGCATCAGGCGTTTTGTAAGTTGGCCAAGGAACTGAAGCCGAAGATGGTGGTGCTGAACGGCGACATCTTGGACGGTGCTCGGATCAGCCGACACGCTCGCATCATGTGGGAAAAGCAGCCGCAGATGAAGGACGAGATCGCTGCCGTGCAGGATCGGTGCGCTGAGATCGAACGAGCGGCTTCAGGAGCCAAGTTAGTCCGCACCATTGGTAACCACGATGCCCGGTTTGAGAATTACCTGTCGAGCCGCGTGGGCGAGTTGGAAGAACTAACCGGCATGACCCTGCTGGATTACTTGCCCCGCTGGCGTGCGGGTTGGTGCATTCACCTCAACAACCAGACGGACGGGTGGACCACGATTCGGCATCGCCCTGTTTCGGGCGGTATCCATTCGGCCTATAACTCGACGCTCAAAGCAGGCGTGTCATACGTACACGGGCATCTGCATAAACTCTCTGTGACCCCGTGGTCAGATTACCGTGGCCGTAGATACGGTGTAGACACCGGTACCATGGCTGAGCCGTATGGTCCGCAGTTCAACTACACCGAAGCGGGACCGGTCAACTGGGCCTCGGGGTTTGCGGTACTCACGTTCTACAAGGGTAAGCTCTTGCAGCCGGAACTCTGTGTCGTAGAGCACGGTGAGGCATGGTTCAGAGGGCAGAAACTCTAATGCGTTGTACGCAATGTAAGTACTTCGTCAAGACGTACGAAGGCGAGGGGTGGTGTTCTCACCCGAGGTATTCTGAACTCGTCATTCTCTCAACGGGCAGCGAACCCTGCCGGGGCAACGGCTACATCACGGGAAGCGAACGATCTCCTGCTCCGATGCCTGTTGCTGAAGAGAGTCCACGTAAGCCGTAACGATGGCTTCGATGAATTCGTCAAAGCGGTCGGGCGTGAACTGCATAAAGTCATACACCCCGTAGGCTTCGATGAAGTGTCCCGCTGCGACAGCGGCTTCATTTAAAGCGGTTCGTTCATTCGGTTGTTTGTCAATCATGTAAGCGTCCATGCAGCGCATGCTGCAAAATCTTGCGGGTTTCTTACTTCTTCCGGGCGGAGGCATATACAGGTACCCCCGCTCCTTCCTGCGGCAGATTGGGCACGAACCGAAAGTCGGTAATTTCTGTGTACTTGCCGTTTTTAGATACTTTGATTTCATCGGGCTTCAGTAATGTGTGGGCTTTAGCAAGGGCGTCGGTCGTGCTGGTTGGAAGAACACCGGGGCCAGCCATGCGTCGCTGCCACCACTTGCGGGCTTTCTCCAAAGGGTATCCCTTGTGGTCAAAGAAGACCCACTCACGGTACACCACCAATCCTGAGCGGTATTCCACTCGCATGGAGTCTGGGCTACCCGGCTTCGGGTGACGGCGGTAAGCAATCGCGTTGACCTTGACCCACTGCGCAGGGATTGCAGCAGCCATCACCGGCAGCGTCGTTGCCGTGCGATCAATCTCCACTTCCCGTGGGGGCCACTCGTACCCGCAGTCCAAGCACTCCATGGCCGCAGCGTGGACAATACTCTTGCACTCAGGACAGGTCTTGGTTGGAGCAATGCCTTCTTCGGTGGACTTGCGGGGTCTCTTGGGATTGATCCGATCCACCGGCCCATGTCGAGCGACGTTGCCTGCAAAGTCCAATACCAAGCAGTCGGCCTTGCCGGGATGGTTACGCATGCCACGGCCCATGATCTGTACGTACAGCCCTACCGACTGGGTAGGTCGAAGCAGCGCCACAAGATCCACGCAAGGCGCGTTAAAGCCCGTGGTCAGGACGCCCATAGAAGCCAGCGCCTGAATGCGCCCCGCTTTGAAGTCCGCCACAATGCGGTCTCGTTCGGTTTTAGGGGTCTCCCCGAAGATGGTCTCACAGGTAATCCCGTAGCCCCTGACCAACTCGGCAATGTGAGTGGCATGGGAGACGCCGGAGCAAAAGAGCAGCCATGACTTACGGTTCTGCCCAAAGGCTACAATCTCGCGGACGACCGACTGGTTTACGTCCTTCTTGTCTACCGCTCGCTCTAGTTCACCGGGAATAAACTCGCCGCCTCGGGTGGCTACGCCGCGTACGTCCAGCAGGGTCTTGGGTTCCTTGGAGACCAACTTGGTGAGATACCCCTGCTTCACCATGTCCGAGAGCGGAGCTTCGTAAGACACATCCGTGAAGAGTGCATCGCTGCCTCCGCACAGTAACCCGCTGTCCAAGCGATATGGTGTAGCAGTCAACCCAATCACCCGAAGGTGGGGGTTCATCGCCTTCAGAGTCTTTAGGAACTTTTGGTACATCGTGTTGGTCTTACGCGGGATCAGGTGCGCCTCATCAATCAGGCACAGATCCACCTTCGTGAACTTGGTCGCATGCTTGTGCACCGACTGTATCCCACAGAACACAATCGCCGGGTCGTAGTCGCGCTGATTTAAACCCGCAGAGTTCACTCCCGCCGGGGCCTCGGGCCACAGACGCATCAACTCTTCATGGTTCTGGCGGATCAGTTCCCGTACGTGCGTCACCACCACGATCTTGCTGTCGGGCCAGTTGGCCAAGACCTTGCGGCAAAACTCCGCAATCACAAAGCTCTTGCCGGTGCCTGTGGGTAGCACGATCAGCGGATTGCCGTCGTTCTCAGCAAGGTACTTGAACGTATAGTCAATGGCTTCGTTTTGATACGGGCGTAAGGTAATCACGAGTTCAATCCTGATCGGGGTGTCTTACTGATGATGTACTTGGCCAGCGTCTGTACTTTCAAAAATTCAGTCGTCGAATCACTGAGCAGCATGGCGTGTGCGTACACATCCAGTGCTTTCAGAATCAAATACATCTCTTCTCCAGAAAACGAGAATTCATCATCGTCCTCTACGAGCGGCTCCGGTTTGTCCATTTGGTTCCATCTTTAAGCGTGTATTCCACCCAGCCCTCACCGTAGTCGGTCTGTTCTCCCGGTACAAGATTGGGGTGAAACAAGTGATCGTTGCAGCCTGCGCGTTGCATCGGGTCGGTGAGAAGGTGGTCATGCTTCTCGCACTTCCATGTACCTTCTGGCAACGGCGTCGAGTACATGCAAGTCCGACACGACTTCTGCGTTGGCATCTCATCGTTGTGACACAGCCCATGGAACGAGCAGTACTTGCACTCGTGCCATGCAGGTTCGTTTGAAATCTTACTCGGGGGCCTCGGTGCAAAGACAATGCGCTTGGCCTTGTCGATAAACTTCTGGGCATCGCCTTCTGAGTATTCGGTGCGGATGCTTACAATGTCGCGCACACCGGGACTGCCCACAGTCATGTAATGACGCTCGGCTTTGAAGTAGTGCATATACACTTGAGCCTGAGCGTAGTAGACGTAATCCCATTCCTTGAGCGCGTTCTCTTCGCCCTTGCTGATCTTCAGCGACGAAACCTTTTTGAACTTCTGCTCGTTGACGATCTTGCATTCCCAGACATGAAGTTTCTTTGGGGATTGCAAAAGACCGGTGATGAGTCCGTCACAGTTGCCACGGAAGTGACCGCCGTGGTCTTGAAAACTGTGCTGGACACCGGGTTCCTTTTCCGTGGAAAGATCAACTCCGGGTACTAACCGTAGCCAATCTGCCAATACCTTTTCGCCCCGGTGCCCATCTTCAATTCGGCGTAGCCCAGCGGCTTCGATAAAGCCTTGCTTGGCCCAGCGGAAACTGAGCCACAGTCTACGCTCACAGTTCTCGCCAATGCTAGAGGCACCGAGATACATTCGGGGGGAGCTGCGCTGCGCCTCTTCCAAGGCAGCATCAAGCGCAAGCAGTGTCGGATCTTGCAAGTCGGGTATTTTGACCATGATTTAAAGCGGCACGACACCCCAGAGCGGTTCAGCTAGGGGGTTAATCAATACACCCTGAGGTGCCGTGCCTACCTGTTACTTCTTGTGACGTTCCCAAGGCTTAGCAGCCGGAGCCGCCGGAGCCGCTGGTGCCGGTGCCGTAGCAGCCGGGGCTGCGTTCAGCGGAAGGTACTTCGCATTGTTTTGCAAAGAACCGTCCTTGCTCTCGGTGACCTTGAGTACGACCTTGAGCGGCTTCATGTGCAACTGCTCAGAGTCCTGAAGCGCAACCAAACCCACAGCGTTACAGATCGCAGAGAGCTGCCGGTTAGCAATCTCTACGGCCTTGGCGTTGTCATTGAAAAGGTTGAGCCTCTCAAAGTACTTACCACGCACGGGGCCACTCAGGATGTCAAACTCCAGCCAGAGGTACTGACCGGTGCCCGACTTGGTGGTACGCATGTCGCTGTTTACGACTTGCATGGTGTATTCGCCCGTCGGTCGCGGCTCGTAACCGCTTTGCTGGCTGGGGACTTCTGAAGCGTTAAAGTTTAACTTGGCCATTTTACTCTCCTACGATTTGTGCCATTGAATTTCCGAGGGCTTCAGCAAACTTGCCGTAGTCCAGCGGGAGGGTGTCGGGTAGCGACCAGCGAGACTTCGCCTGCCAGCCCGGACGTTCTTGGGTATAAAGTACACGGTTACCAGTCCCAACGGCGCGGGTAACTTTCTGGTTAAAGCCGACATCCGACTTCACCGTGCTGTACTGCTGATTGGCGAACATCATAATGTCGCACCACTCGCTGACCAGACTTGCGCTGCCGTGATGCAGGTCAAGCTGATAGCGGTCGTACGGATCAGCCAGCGGGTCATCGAATCTACGAACCTGCGAGTGTGCAAGCAGAATGACTTGCATGTTCTTGTCGGAACGCAGATGGTCAAACCCATCCAGCAGTTGTCGCCAGTAATCGGCAGCGGCTTTATAACCACGTCCGTAACCGATGGCGTCGATAGTCTTGACGTTGTTGTCTTGCGCAACACGCTTCTGGATCAACTGCTCGGCCCAGTCTGCGCTGTCTAGCACGACGGTTTGAAAGTCGTGACTCTCTCCAGCGAGAACGCCGATGCATTCCAGAATGTCATCAAAACTTTGGCAGAGCGGGAACGCTGTTGCAGAGACAGCATCAAGGCCCTCCTCAGTCTGGATGAACACAGGCTCCGGGGCTTGCGCCGCGAAGGTGCTTTTGCCGATGCCGTGTGTGCCGTACAAAACAATACGCGGCGGACGAGCGGTGCCAGTCTTCTTGAGACTAGCAAGTGATATAGCCATGGTTAGACTCCCAATTCAATTTTGACGTAGGTTTTAGCGGGTACAACAGTGAGCGCACTGCTCAAGAGGCGATAGAGCTGCGGTTCGTTGTTGGCGAGGTACTTGACCCCGGTCACATCGACTTCGCGCACCATCCTCACCGGGTGCATGGACGCCGGAATCTTCGATGCAACGTGAGCATCAAATGCCTTCCAGTCGATCTTGCGGATGAGTTTGCCTTCGATGGTGATCTTGTAATCACCGACAGCGTGCTTCTCTTGCCCCTCTTCTTTGGAACCGAGGACAGCAATCAGTTCTTCTTCCAATTCAATCCGCTTTGCTTTGGCTTCAGACTCAGCCTGCTTCGCGGCCCAAAGATCATTTGCTATTTCAATTTCATTTCGCATATTTACATCTCCACATTGACTGGACAATGCCAGTGATTGAGAGGTTATACCCCCTTGTGACGGAATGCAAGGGGTGGCAATATGTCACCCAAGTTGGGGGCAATTTGGAGGATCAATGACGCTGAATGAATACATGAGACGAAAGCGCTTGACACAGGAGCAGTTTGCTGCCTTGGTCGGGTGTACCCGTACCGCTGTCACAAGATGGCTTGCGGGTAGCCGTGCTCCGTCGCCCCAGTGGGTGGCCATAATCCTGCGGAAAACCAAGGGTTCCGTGAAAGTGCAAGACCTTCGTTCGGTCGCCTCAGTAGGGCCGGGGTTTAAACTGCACGATGCCTTGGTGCGCAGGGGTTTGACCATCCAAGAGGCGGCGAAACGTATCGGCATTTCGCGCAATACCCTTGCTGCCTATATCAAGGATTCCCTGCGGCCCACAAAAGATCACGCTCAAAAAATTAAGCGAGAGTTTGGAGTAACCCTATGATTGACATCGTGTTCCATGGCACACCCATTGGTAAATCCCGTCCGCGCTTCGGTCGCACCAAGGCCGGTGGTGTGGTGACGTACACACCGCAAAAGACTCGTGATTACGAACGAGCACTCAAGTCGTTTGCACAAGTTGCGATGATAGGCAAGACCGTGTTAGAAGGTCCTGTCAAGGTTACGATCACGGCGTACTTCTCCCATAAGACCAAAACGGGATGGCACGTTTCCCGACCCGACCTCGACAATATCGTTAAAGCAGTTCTTGACGCGCTGAACGAAGTCGTATTTGACGATGACGCAGCCGTGTGTGAACTCGTCGCTGCAAAGAAGTACGACAACGAAGAGCGCATAGAGGTTCAAGTCGTCAATGTCTGATCAATTCATGTTTGAGCATGGTGCGAAGCTGCTGGATGCAGGCTACACCATTGTTCCGATTATGCCGGGGACCAAGAAGCCCGGACGGTATGACAATGGCCAGTGGTTTGACATGCCACGCTGGACGACGGTCGATAGTTCACGCTCGCACATTGACATCTGGGAGAAGTGGCCCGATGCAGGCGTCGGTATCTTGACCGGCAAGGTCGTTGCCATTGATGTCGATGTGCTTGATTCATCCGTTGCCATCGCGGTCGGTAACACCATCCAAGAGAAACTCGGCAAGACCGACTTTGTACGCATCGGCAAATCCCCCAAGGCGTTGTACCTGTACCGCACCAACGAGCCGTTCTCCAAGATCAGCCTACACCCGATTGAAGTGCTTGGGGTTGGTCAACAGTTCGTTGCCTATGCCATACACCCCGAGACGGGTAAGCCGTACCAGTGGCCCTTCTCTGCGCCGCACGAGGTACCGCTAGAGTCGTTGCCTCTTGTGACGCACCAACAAGTGCTGGAGGCTTGCGAGGCGGCGTACAAAACCCTGCCGCCCAACCTGAGACGCTCGCGGCTCCAGCAAACCATCATCCCTGACAAGGATGTGAGAACGTCCATCGAGGGCCTCACGGGTACACTCGCTGCCGTTCAAGATGCACTCAAGTTTGTACCCAATCCAGATCTTTCTTGGGACGATTGGAACCGCATCGGTATGGCCGTCTACTGCGCCACCGAAGGCAAAGGCTTCATCGTGTTTGACCAGTGGTCACAAGCCTCCGGCAAGTACAACAGCCTTGAGACACGGCAGCGGTGGGATCACTACGGCAAGTCGCCGCCCTCCAAGATCGGAGCCGGTACGCTCTACTTTTTTGCTCAGCAAAACGGCTGGGTACCTGCGCCGCATTTAAATCTGAATCCGACCAAAGAAGTGCGGGTGGATCTGACGGGACTCACCGAAACCAAGAAGTTCACCAAGAGCAACCGCTCCAACTTCCCGAACGAATGGTTTGAAAGCCCCTCGCTCGTGGGTCGCGTCACGCGCTGGATTTTGTCATGCTCCCAGCAACCGCAGCCGACCTTTGCGTTGATGAATTCCATCTGCATGTTTGGCGCAATCTTCGGGCGACGGTACGCGATGAGTTCGTTTGGTACCCGTTGCAACATCTTCTCCATTGCGGTGGCCACACCCGGTGCCGGTAAAGATCACTCGCGTCAGAAGGTCAAGAAGATTCTGGAGGACGCAAACTTAAGCAACTACATCTCAGGCGACCGCTTCTCATCAGGCGTTGCGATTCTACGCACCCTGCACGATTTCCCCTCGCGCATCTCCCACCTTGATGAGATGGGCCTCTACCTTCAAAGCTTGACTGCCAAGAATGCAGCGGGTCATCAGCGCGACATCATCAAGACTTTGCTTGAGATTTACTCCAGCAGCGGTGGCACCTATCACGGCCAAGAGTACGCCGACAACAAAGACCGTAAGCGTCTTGACATCAAGCAACCGAACTTCAACTTCTTTGGCACCACGACGCCTTCGTCGCTCACCAAGGCACTAACGTTTGAGATGCTGGATAACGGCACCATGAGCCGCATTCTGCTTATGCCTTCGTTCGAGGAATACCCCGACAGCCAAGTGCCCGACGGCGGACAGAGCCCACCCGAAGACATCATCCGCGATGTCATTGAAGCAGCATCGGTGGTACCCGTGGGCATCGGTAATCTTTCAAACATTCAGCACGTCGCGAGTTCCGATGTCGTACCCATCCAAGTTAAGTGGGAAGACGATGCCTTTGACGAGTACAACAAACTCAAGGAATGGCAGATTCAATGCGCTCGTAAGAAAGACTATCTCTGGGTGCGCTTTGCAGAGATCTCGGTGAAGCTCGCCATGATCGAAGCCATCGCCCGTAACCCGCATACCCCTGTCATTACATTTGAAGTAATGAAGATGGGTGCAGATCTTGCGCGGTGGTCATTCAACTACACCGCTGAACTCATGTACCGCGAGGTGGCAGAGAACGAAATCGAAGCCGCGCACAAGCGAATCCTCAAGCTCATTCGCGATGCAGGCAAAGAAGGTATGAGCGGTACTCAACTCGCCAAGGCTTGCCAAGGCATGAAGGCTCGGGATCGGAACGAGTATCTCAATACGCTCTTGGAATCGGGCGACATCATGGAGGACATCATTAAGCCAAACGGCCCCGGTCGTGAGCGGCGGGTATACAAAGTACGCAGGTAAAAAAATGCCCCGGAGAGGGAGTGCTCAATCCGGGGCCAATCCCGTCATTAACAGGAGATAGCACAATCAAACTGTATCAGACCTTCGATGCCTTATCAAGTTCGTCCGCAGCGCGGTTGCAATACCACGCGGCCTTGCGTAAGTCCTCTGCATACTTGCCCTTCTTCGGGCGGCTGGCGTACTTCAATACGTTGCCCACGCAATAAGCCACGAACTGCTCTTTGCCCAGCACCGCACGGATATAGTCAATGGTTTCGATTCCACCCTGCTGGTAGTGCTCAGGGTGGTTGACCGGATCACTCATCTGCTTTCGCCTGCTTTGCTTTGGCCTTACGCTTCTTACGACGGGCTGCGACCATCTTCTTGTAATGGTCCGGGCTACGGCGCTTCTTTGCACCCGTTGCCGCTGAGCCACCCTTGCGTCCAATCTCAGCAAGGTATTCCCTGATCGCCCCAGTCGTTTTATTTGTCTCTCTTACTCGCATCTATTCTCTCCATCAAATAACCAATCTCTGCCTTGAGCGTCGTGATCTCTGTCTCCAGTACCGACGCTTCGGTCCACATGCCTCGTTGTCTAACAGCCGCCAAGGCATCCCTGACTTTCTGATTCTGGTTCTGTCCGTAGCCCCACGGTGCAGCCGAGAGTTCCTTCTTCCATGAACCCGGCGGGGACTCGTTATCATACATAAAACAACCCTCTTGTGTTAGAAGTTTAGTTTTTGTCCACCAAGATCAAAAGCAAATACAACAACACCGCATCAATCAGTTCGCCGCCCAAGAGCCACGATGCCGCAACGCACAATGCTGCCAGCGCCACGGTCGGGAACCAGCTCATGCGTTCTTCATCACATGAATCTCATACGCCACGGCTTCAATCTGCGGCTTCCAAGAGGCAGTCACATAGTCCCTTGGGAAGATCCGCACCGAGGGGTACCAGAGGCTACGGTCGCCGTCCTTGTTGCCCCAGTACCACAACTTGTTCGCATCCATCAGCATGACGGGTACGCCCAATGCGCCAGCCATGTGAACCGTGGAGCTGCTAATGGAAACGATGACATCGCACGCTGAGCAAAGCGCTGCCAAACCGTCCAAGTCTTTCCAGCAATCCACCGAGGACTGCATGATCTTCACACCATGCTTGGCCTCAAAGTCCGCGAGATCTTGCTTGACGTGGCCGTATTGCAAGTTCACAAACTTCACGCCCGGTATCGAAAAGATCGGCATCATCTCTGCGAGTGACATGCTCTTGTGAGGGCCGATCTTCATCGCTGAACTAATCCACGACACCCCGACCACAAAGTCATCGTCCGTAATACCAAGCTCTTCGCAGATCGCCTTCGTCTTGGCGTCGTCCGCCTTCAAGAAGTTACGCTTGGCGTAGCGGGTGATGTCTTCCTTGGACTCAATCAACGATGCCCCGAGACTCGCAAAAGGAATCTGCGTCTCGTGCTTGTCTGCCGGAACCTGCGAGGTGTTCGGGATGAACTCAATGTCCGGCATTGACCGTGAGAAAAGCGGAATCAAACGCGGCTCCACCATCGCCGTCATCTGTCCGGACAATGTACGTACAGTCGGAAGCAACGTGCCGTAAATGATCTGGTCCCCGATGCCCTGCTCGCCCCACACCAGCACCGACTTGGCGCCGCTCTCCTTCGTCCACTGCGGCTTGTCGGTATTGAGCCTTGGCGATTTAAATCGTTCGCTCTGCCACCGGGTGTCATACAAGGGCCAGCCCGTCTTGAAGTCGTTCATCTGCAACGAGAGCAAACCCAGAATCCACTGGCAGTTGGGGTCGGTGCTGTTGATCTCGTGCGCCTTGCGGAACGATTCCAGCGCGTCATCCCAACGCCGCAGCTCCCATTGACTCGCACCCCGCTGCATGTACGCCATGTAGAACTTCGGGTCTACCTTGAGCGAACCGTTCTGATCGGCAATCGCTTTCTCGTACTGCTGGAGTTCCGAGTAACACATGCCCCGGTTGTAGTAGTCCTCAGCAAGCGCCTCGCCCGTATCAATCAGCAACGAGTAGGCTTTGATAGACTCACGAAACCGACCCATAGTCTGCAAGAGTTTGGCTTTCGCACGGCACAGAATCCCACTCGACGGATGTTTGGCAATTCCGTAGTTACACAAGTCCAAAGCGTCTTCGTACTTCTTCGCCTTGAAAAGTTTCTCGACGTTGTTGATGATGTCTTGCTTGGTGAGTTTCATATTGTTGCCACCACAGCCATCCACTCGCGGCCATATTCGACATCCACCCAGTCCTTGAACCAAGGACCACCACGGGTCATGTGCACGGCAATGGGATTCGGGCAGTCATTCTTGGTGTACCACCCTTCAAGATAGTTGTACGCAATCGGAAGATGCCCGATCACATCGTCAGTCAGCCACTCAAACCTGTGAAGATACGCGGGTGTGACCGTGTTCACAATCTCTGGCGTTAGCTTCTTAACTTGTTCATGCTGACAATTGATGAACATAAAACTTGACCAGTTCTTGCGAGGGTAAACGTGCTGCGGTTGGTTATTCATTTTGACCGTTTCGGTAGGCCGGTAGTCGTGCGGTACCACGAAGCACGCTTTTGCCCCGTCGGCGTAGTCAAGCAAAGTCGCGATGTCCCCCCGGAAAAGAAAATCGCAGTCGCAAAACAAGGCCCAGCCGGTATACCCCGCGAGGTGTGGAGTCAGAAACCGCGTGAGGCTGAACTCCGTCGATGCCATCGAATCAACCGGACGCCAATACACGCCCTCTTTGCGCAGATCGTTTTGCTTTACCGGAACGATTTCGAGCGGAATGGATGAGTACAACTCAAGCGACTTCTTCGCCACCTGATACGCAATGTCTTCTCGGGAATCCCACCCGATAAACACCCGAAGCGACGGGTCAGTCATCTTCCCGCTCCGTTCGCTCTTCGCGTACATCCATCATGGCATCGGCAATCTTGTACGCATCACGGGCAATGTCCCAAGGGTTGTGCCAATGATCGTCTCGCGCCAGCAACCCCTGCACCGCTGCCGAAGCAAAATAATCACGCAGGGTCGGGTCTTCCTTACTCATCATTGCTCACCTCGGGTTCGCGCATAAAGATCACAGTCGTTTCAGGCGGGTGCTCGGCGTACTTGCTCAAGACCGCCATGCAATTGAAAATCGTCTGCTTGCGAATTAATACCGCGAGCTTGCAAATGATCTGCACGTTGTCGCGGGGCAAGTTGCCGGGGTGCTTGTCGTACACCGCAGCCTGCTTCTCCACGAAGTCCCAGTTGAACACATCCAGTTCCCCGGACTCCCCAATCGTGCACCAGACCTCTTCGCTGCTCTCGGGCTTGGGGATATTTAAATAGTCAAACTCTTCCATTACTGTCTCCTAAAACGAATTCAGAAAGGCTTGCTTACGGGCCGCACCCTTGAAGTGCATGATGTGAGGGACATGCTCCACCGGAGCCTTATCCGGTAGACAGGCGTAGTCCAGCTCCTGCATCTCACCTACGGCTTCGGGGTACAAGATCTGCGAGTACACTTTGAGCGCCTCTTGGTCGCCGTACCATGACCGCAGGTTTCGGTTCATCAGCCCCATCAGCACAGCCATGCCCTTCCAAGCATGGTAGTTCTTGGTGATCGTTGCGCAGCCAAGGTAGGGGTACAACACCCCAAGCGGGATACCATCGTACTGTTTAAACATCCCGTCGCGCTGCTTACCGTTGAACCCCGCGTCCCGATCAAACGACCGGCGGCAGAAGATCACCTCACGCTCTGCCAATAACGCAGCCGGATTCACAGGCAGCACAAAGAGCATGTCGGTATCAATGTACATCGCAGGGCGGGTGATCTTGGCCTCGGCAAACGCTCTTGTGCGCCAGTACATCATCTCTGACGCATCGCCCTTGCTGCGCTTGACCTCATTCACGCCCTTCACTTCAGGCGTGGCCTCGTCAGAGCATTGAATGACTTCAGCGCTTGGCATCACGGACTTCAACGACCCCACCATCTTGGTCGGCATCGACAAGTCCTCACCCACATGAAAGAACACAAAAGTCGAGATCACTCGCTGCCCCTCGCCCGAATCGCTTTTTTCCTTGCCTCCATCCAGTCCCCAAACCCCGCCATTAGAATTTGGGCAACGCATGACGTTAGAAACGCCGTAAACGCAATGAAGCACAGGGTGAAGCACACAACAATTAGCAGCAAACAATATTCAGACACGATTTCAACAGTCATGTCTCCCCCCTCGCCCGAATCGCGGCATCAATAGCGTCTCGCCCAGAAATACTGCAATCAAAGTATTTCCCTCCACCACAACAACCACACCCAGTATCAGTTACCAGATATGAATCTTCTTTGCGTTGAGAGTGCAAGACAGAAATGCACCAATCTAATCGTTTCGCGTCTGCCCGCAGTAGTTCAATCTCCTTGTCTTTCTCGGCAGCGACAAGGGCGGCGAAGTGGTAACGAATAAATGCTTTGTCTTCTTCAACAGATTGGTGCATCGCCTTGAACCACAATCTGTCTAGTTCTTCGTTGGTCATCGCGGTTGCTCCTGTAAATGCTTCGCCCACTCATCAGTCGTCCCGACCTGCCAGTAACAGCCCTCATCCACCACAAGCAACTGTCCCGAATCGGTCAGACGCATACGTTCGTTGGTGTCCTCAGCCTTGCCGACATTGACCGCCATCATGCCGTCTGCGACACAGGGCTTGGCTCTGTAACCTTTGCCTTCTGCCAATTTGATAACGTCGTCGCGGGTCATTTAGCTTTCCAAGAATAGTCCGCGCTGTCGCGCCACTTCTTTTCGTTGTCATAAAAAATGATGTTTTTGGAGAGTAACTCCTTCATCGGCATCTCAATGACTTTGGTTGGAAATCCGTCAATCCAAGAGTAAAGCTGAAGACTGGCGACGTTGTTCGCAATCCCAAGCAATTCCGCTTGAAAATTGATAACAGATTCACCTTCTTCATCCTCAAATATGTGCAGAAAAACACCTTTATGATTCTTCATTTCATTCTCCGTAATAACGCAGCACCAACTTCATCGCATCAATGTGCCGCTGCAATTCGGCAACGTCCTCGTCCTTGTCCATGTGAAAGATCGCAATGCTGTTGCCTTTCTTGCGGCGCTTTAAATCATCCTGAAGGCACTTGAGCGTTTCGTTCAGCTCCGACCGGACAATGGCACTCACGCCTTCGATGCACACTTCTAGTTTCATAACAATGCCCATCCTAAAAAGAGCCCCGCTCCAAACATGAAAAGAGCGAAGAAAATCTCACCCCGCTCGCGTTCACGCTCTTGCTTTTCAAAGTCCGCCTTGAGCTTCGCCGTCTCGGTGCGCAGCCGCTCCAACTCATCGTGCAGCCGATCCACCATGTACTCTTTGTGTCTCACCAGTAATCTCCATATCTGCAATCGCTCTGCTTGCCACGCGAGCATCGGTAGTTTGGGGGCGGTACCCATCGCCAGTCGTAATCAACGAGAAGGCGGTCTTTGAAAGTACGCCATTTCCTTTTGATCCATCTCATTTAACTTTCGCTCCATCAGATATATTTGCCGCTGCATCGCCACGATCTGCTCGACGAGCAACTCTCTTTCGCTCTTGGGCAACGGGGGGCGGCTTACGCGCTCGTCCGAGTCCACCGGAATCTCTTGCTTCATCGACTGCCTCCGTCAGTTGCTTGATCCACCACCGCGCCCGGGCCACCTGCTGATGTAACTTCGCGGCCTCTTTGTAGCGGCGGGTTTCTTGAGGCGGGGCTTTCCTGTATGGCTTCTTGCGGAACATATGGCAACGCCCCCGATGCTCGGTACCGCACACCTCGCAGCGAACCGTGGCCTTGGGCGCAATCCCCCGCAGCTCCCGAAAGTCAGGGAACGGAGCCATGTCACTTAAACAGCAATCCCATGAAGTGATCCATCGCCTTGGCCGACGCCTGTAGGGTCTTGGCGCTGGTCTGCGTGAGTTGTTGCTCCAGTTGCTTTTCCATCGCAAAGAACTCACCCATCGCTCGGTCCAGCTCTTGCATCATCTCCTCGTCGTTCATCTGGCGAGGGTCATCGTTTCGTCCGTTCATGTGCTTCTCCTAGTTATTTGTATGTACGATTTGCTAAACCAATCGGCTTGAGTGTATGCCCGTCTTTGGGGCAACGCAAGCCCCCCATTTGAAATTCCGCAGCCCTCGGGGTAGGCTATTGCCATGAGCATGAAAGCCGCTGACTTCGTGGGCCTTCTCTTTTTGGCAAGGGACGTTGCCCATTCGGTGCATTTAAATACGCCGTCGTACGCCGTCCACAAGGCGACCCAGAAGTTCTACGAGGGCTTGCCTGAGCTTGCGGACTCGTTTGCAGAGGCGTATCAGGGTCGGCATGGACTCATGGGGCCGGTATCGCTCATGTCGGCGGACAAGAACCGCGACCTCGTGGAGTTTCTGGAAGATCAGCTCGACCGTATCGCCACAGGCCGCTTTGAGTTTTGCGACGCCGAGGAAAGCGCGATCCAGAACATCATTGACGAGATTGTGGGGCATTACTTGTCAGCGCTTTACAAGCTCAAGCACCTGTCGTGATGGCGTAAAAGACCATCGCGCCGACTAGAGCCGTTACGAAGCCCACGAAAAAGCCCTGCCCGTAGACCTTGCGGTAGACCGCCCGGATCTCGTCCTCAATGAGACGATCCACAAATTCAGCCAGTTGTTTTTCGCGTTTCATGGTTATTGCACCGTGATCTGAAAGAGGCAGCGCGGAAGCAACATCGCGGTCGTGCAACCGTCCCGCAGCCCAAAGTGAGCCAAGGTGTCGCGCTCAGGCGGATAGATCAGAAAGTGGGCGACGTTGCCCAAGGTGTGCATGAGCCGTTGTGCGTTTGCAACGCCCTTCTCAAGACCCTCGAAGTCGTCCAGAGTAAAAAGCGTCTGGTCTTTGACAAGTTGCGGCAGTAGGGCCATGTCCTCGTCGGTCAAGCGCCCGTCCAGATGCAGCAGGTCAAGCTTTACGTTCTCGTCAGCAAGCGATTTAAACATCTGCGTAGAGCTTTGCTTGGGGTACTGAACGAGCGCGGCCTCGCCCCACGAAAAAGGCATCGCATCCGACAGGTCAATATCATTCGACAGGTCGCAGGTGTGAATCGTGGAGAACGTCCCAGAGTAAGTGCAGCCTTGAGCCATCGCGCTTGTGGAGCGACCGATAAAGGTGCCGACCTCCGCGATTACCTTCGGGGCAAAGTAGTAGGCCGTAGCCGTCAAAGCCCACACCGATGCCGCTGAGATGGAGCCGGTGTTGTACAGAGCCTTCGGGCGTAGCCGGTCCAGTTCTTGCGCCTCTGAAATAATCTCAGCCTTGCAAGCAGAGAGCATCTCCGCGTGTTCAAAGATGCGATGCCAGACGGCGCGGGATAGATGGATTCGATTTAAATTGAGCTGATTCATAGACGGTTCCTAGAGAGATAAACAACGGCGGCAAAGACAAGCAGGGCGTACGCTGCCGTTTCAGCCAAAGCGTAGTCGGTGGGGGTCATTGGTTCATCCCCAGTTCGTTTAAAGCGCGTTTCTTGCAGCGCATGATGTCCAGTTCACACATTCCCGCAGACAAGTCCTCAGCGAGTTGAACCGCCATCTTCATACGCTTCTCGCTCGTTGCCGTTATCCCAAGCTTCAAAGCAAGGGTCAGCGCGTCTTTTTGGTTCTGCGGAACAGGGTCGAATCGGTGGCGATTGCTTTTTTTGGGGTTCATGCGGCCTCCACTTCTTCAATATCCATCGTTTCTTCTTCGTACCGTTCGCTATCGTCTGGCATCACCGAAAACCGCTCGTGCGCCTCAACATAAGCGTCATCTTCGTTTTCAGCCTCCACCCTGATCGTCTTATAAATCGTTGCCCTGATGGTCACATCGTATGTTTTCATGCTGCCTCCCCATCCGTCAGCACATGGTCTTGCTCAACGTAATCACACGCCGCTTCCCACAGTCGGTCGCGCTCCGTTTCGTTGCTTGAATACCATTCGATAAAATTGGCAATCGTTTCTAACGCTGCTTTTTGCTTGTTGTTCATCTGTGCTATCTCCTTTGTGGTTTATAAGATCACTTCATTCTCATGCCAGTATTGATCCAAGGCTTTGAGGTAATCGTCGCCTTCGATAACCCACACCACCCCGCTATCGGGGTATGCGTTTAAACATTGTTCTTCAGCGTGGTCAGCATCGTCGGCCTCACACTCAAACCCAAAAGGCGGGTCAAAGGGGGACATGATTTCTTCTGTGCGATACAACACAATGTAATTGTTCATACGGACTCCTCGTTTTCTGGCTCAGGCTCTGGAATGTCGGCCCAGTTGGTACTTTCGCAAGCAGGGCAAACGTCGCCCTCCCAGAGCGTGACCCATTGGCGACCGATGCCGTAGTCGATCATTTCCTTTTCGTGGATATGCAGCGGCTCGTTGAACTCTTTGCCGCAGTCAGCGCATTTAAAGTTCTTCATGCGACCTCTGGCTCCGTTGCCGGTATGGATTCGTGCCGGATACCGGCGGGGCGGGGTAAGCTCGTGTCGTCGCAGTAGGCGAGAAAGTCCTTCAGGCGAGCAACAAGCTCTTGGATGTCGGGGTCGGTCATGTGCTTTCTCCGTCCGTTCTAACTAATGGTGGGTGGGTTTGTTCGTTTTGTCGAAGGTAATTCAAGCGGCTTGTGTTAGTCAATACCCCCATGCTGCGACATGAGGGAGTGACCATCAGGTGGATGAACCGTAGACCTTGCGCTTCAAGTCCGACAGTTCGTTGCGGGTTTCGGTGAGTTTCAATCGCAACTCTGCGACCTCTTGGCGCAGCTCCCGCACCGATTGAAATAAGTCGGAGAAATTCATATCGCACCGCGCCTCCAAAATGGTGTAGCGCTTGCCCTGATCGTTTAAACGTCGCCAAACGAGCTTGTCAGTTTTTTTCGGACATTCCTCGATGTCCACAGGTTTCAGGTTTCTATATCTGCCGTATATCTCGTACATGATCAGCCCTCGAAGTCTTTAAGTTGGTAGCCGTTCGCCTCGATAATGACCATGAAGGCCTTGGCGAGCGTCCGCAGTCTCTCCCGTAGCCTCTGGTTCTCTGCGACCAGTTTGATCACCTCGTTTTCGTTGGTCTGTATGGCTTGGTACTGTCCATGCCCGACACGAATGGCACGATTAGTCCGCACCAGATAGGCCAACGCTGCCCGAACGGTCTGTAGGTCTCGCGTCTTGTGAGGGGCCATCTCTTTGGCCTTGTCGAACACCTGCTTAGCCGTTGCCGGTGAATTTATTTGAGTTAGGGCCTTAAAATATAACATTTAAATTCCTCATGGTTAGAAAAACGACCTATTGTTTTCCAGAAAAACCGTCAAGTCAAGAGATTTTTTGCAAATTAGGGGTGAAAATCGTATGTCCTGATTTTTCTTAGTTGCTTATGACTGTTTTGCGAATCGATAAAATCCTTTTAAGAACAAATGAACTAATTAATTGTAAGTCATTGAAAAGTAAGGAGTCGGAATAATTAATTAGTTATTGTTTGGAACATAAGGGGAAAAAAGAGCAAAGAAAAACTATGAAACAACACAAGGGGGTAGAGTAGGAAAAGGATAGGAGGGTATATAGATATTAATTTTTTTTTAATGTATTTATCTATGACAATCAACGACTTACATCACCGGAATTCGTTCTAATTAGTTCTTATGGTAGAGAATTTATCGAACTCGGTATTGTTTTTATGTTTTGCCGGAGGCACAATACCCACAGGCTACGGGCTGAACCGAAGGAGCGCGTAAAGATGACGGAGAAGGCATTAGAGGCGACGGAGACACAGACCCTAGGCGTGGGTAGCGGGGTGGCAGACCGACCGCTTAAAACCGATCCTAGAGCGAAAGGCGACCAAGCGTTACTTAATAACGTAACGGACACAAAAGACGGGCGACGACCGAAGGGAACGCACCCGAACCCGACACTTGCCCAGACCGTCGCCACCATGTCCCTAGCCGGATTCACGGTCAGGCAAGTATGCGAAGCGTTGAAGGTATCGCCCGAAACTCTGAGCGAACACTACGACGACGAGATGAAACACGGTCGCACCCGAATGATGACCGACGTAGTAGGGTCGCTCGCTCAACGGGCGATTGCCGGATCCGATACCGCTGCAATCTTTTTGGCAAAGGCCCGATTAGGGTGGAGCGACCGACAACAGGTAGAACTAACCGGCAAAGACGGCGGCCCGATTGAAATTCAGCAGCGCACCGAAATCTTGACCGGACTCGCCGGAATACTGGAGCGCGGCATAACCATAGATGTCACGCCTGAGAAAAAAGAGGGGGCCGAAGCCCCCTGAGTGTTAGCACCGAAAACTTGTTAGCGCGTCAGGCTAGCCGTGTGAACTAGGCCGCGCAGCTTCCCGGTCTCGTCGTAAACGTGAGCATGGCCCATGGTATTGGGTGGCGGACATCCGGGCGCTTTTCTTACCTGTACCCGGTCGCCCGGTCGTAGCGTAGTGCATGCGTTCCATTGGTCGATGAGCGCAGGACGGTAGGTATACCAACTATTGGCGCGTACTTTCATGTGCTTATTCTCCGATGCAATCCATTGGGAAATCGTTTTCGGCCAGTACCATATGGGCGCATTCGATGGCCGCGTCCTGCGCTTCCTGATCAGTAAAATCAGAATCCCAATAGTCCGATATATCGCAATCGGCGAGACACTCTAGTCCCATGCCAGACTGACGGATTACTTCACGATTCACTAGGCTACGAAATTGTCGATACGTGATCATGTGCTAGTTCTCCCTGTTGGTTAGGCGGCTAACTGTTCGCGAATTACTTTCATCATGCTGCGCCCGTGCGCTACATAGGCGACGACGGCTACGGACTTGTCATAACAGGCACGGCACGCGCCACACTTCCCGGCATTGGTGGCGGCATGGCATAACGTCGCGCCCGTTGGTACTTGATCAATAGCCGGGACAATGGTCGAGCCGTGAATACCCGGTACATATTCTCCGGTAACGCTATCGGATGACGGGCGAACCATGACGTTCGGCAGCGCTTGCATGCGCTTGATCACATCCGCGAATTTCGGAAACTTGTGCATTCGGGTAGGCAACCAATGCCGAACATCCGGGTTCGCTTCCATTACTTGATAAATTTTTTCGGCGAGCGCGAGCGCGTACATATCGCCCGAATCAAACCAACGGAAAAACCTATCGTTACGCAACGCGGCGACCATATCGGCGACCCATTCCGGGCGCTTCCAGTCTTCCCGGTTTTCTATGCGCGGCTCTTTAACGTTCGGATATCGGTAGTTGCCACCAACGGCATAACAACCAACGCATGCCGGGACAAGCTCACCGTCAGAACCAAAAGAGCCGGGACAAGTCTCGCGAGCCTGAAGCGACCACGAGCGAACCCCGTCAAGCTTCGATGTAGTGGATATGCGGATCATGTGTGCTAATTCCTGTTTAGTTATCGAACGACTACAGATTAACGCAAGCAGGTTGTTATGTCAACAGTTAAATGCTACGCGCCAATGCTATGCAATTGTGACTAGTAATCTGTACCGCTGCTGCTGCTACTGGTATCGGTGGCGCAAGTAATGGGCGCGAATGTGGGCGCGTGGTCGTGGGTCCCTAGCGAGACGTTGCGCGGAGCGCCAATAGACGAATGACGACACACGGGACGCACGCAAATCGACGGGTGGCGCAACGGGTCCCATCTGCACATTTCACTTTCAGGCCCCCACCCCACTTTTGCAACGCTACCCACTTGTGTTACCTTTTGTTTATGCTACATACCGGCGCGGGACCCCTACCCCGGCACACGTACTGCTACGTTGAGCCCAACACCTTTGGCAACGCCGACTGGCTACGGGCTGCGTGGTTTGGTCTGGTTTCCCACCCCGGTCGCACTTGGGGTTGCCACGTCATGCTGGAATGCGGCGCGGTATACCGGAACGTCCCGCTGCACAAGTTGGCGCATACCATCACAGGGACCCCTTGGGACCCCGCCGACGCACAGACTTGGGATTGCTACGGCATTCACTTCAGCACGACCGAGTACCCCTTTCTCGAAGGGACCCGTATCAAGACCCGGCTACGTTCCCGCCAAGAACACACCGGTACCTACCTCTTCACCGCAATCCCGATGCTGGATGGTTTCAGTCAGGAGCCGGAGCAGGGCAAGGAGTTCTACTTCGTCAAGTTAGACAACGGTCGTTATACCGCGCAGCCCACAAATCATTTGCTAGTATTGGACAAATCGTTTATTACCGAGGCCACTTGGCCGAAACTTAAGCGTCAAACTGAAGTATGGAGTGTTGACCGTGGCAACGAAATCTAAAGTGAACGCAGCGGGTAATTACACCAAGCCCGAGATGCGCAAGAAGTTGTTTAATCAGATCAAGGCATCGGCCACACAAGGCACCGCCGCAGGGCAATGGTCCGCGAGGAAAGCTCAGCTACTGGCTAAACGCTATAAAGAAAAAGGCGGCGGGTACCGAGACTAACCATGCGCTCACCACAGAAATCACTGAAAGACTGGGGCGACCAGCGTTGGACAACTAAGTCCGGCAAACCCTCCTCCAAAACCGGCGAGCGTTATCTCCCCAAAGCGGCCATTGAAGCGCTGTCGCCTGCGGAATATGCGGCAACGACTCGTGCCAAGCGAGAGGGCAAGGCCGCTGGCAAACAATTTGTAAAGCAGCCGTCCAAGATCGCGAAGAAGACCTCGCGTTATCGCTGATATGTCCGAGAAGGGCCCCACCCTCACGCTTAACGCACCCCCGGCTACGGCAACGAGCCCGCAGACGCAGAAGATCCTTGAGGATTTAAACAAGCTCACGACCGATGAGTTGTTTGCGTTGCAGGCGCATGCCAAGTGGTGTGAGAAGCGGCACAAGCATCAGGCTCCCCCGAAGGGCGATTGGACCATTTGGTTGATGCTTGCCGGTCGTGGTGCGGGAAAAACGCGGGCTGCGGCAGAGTGGGTATGGTGGCAAGCATTCCAAAGGCCCGAAAGCCGTTGGTTGGTGTGTGCGCCGACCTCTGCGGACATTCGTGATACGTGTTTTGAGGGTGATTCGGGGTTGATTTCGGTGATTCCGGAGCGTGCGATTAAGGAATACAACCGGTCGCTGTCGGAAATTATCTTAAAGAACGACTCGCTCATCAAAGGGATCAGTGCTGAAACGCCCGACCGGCTCCGTGGTGGCCAGTGGCATGGCGCGTGGTGCGACGAATTGGCGGCGTGGCAGTACGACCAAGAGGCGTGGGACATGATTATGTTCGCGCTTCGCCTTGGAAAACACCCAAGAATTGTGGCAACGACGACGCCGAAGCCCAAAGCGCTGATTCGTGAGTTGATTGAGCGCGATGGCGACGATGTAACGGTGGTTCGGGCGTCGACGTACGAGAACATTGCGAACTTAGCGCCGACTTTCCAGCAGCAATTGTTGAAATTTGAGGGTACGACGCTAGGTCGGCAGGAAATTCACGCCGAAGTGCTGAATCCGGAAGAGCAGGGGATCATTAAGCGCAATTGGGTCAAGTTATGGCCAGCGAAAAAGCCCTTGCCGGTGTTTGAACACATCGTTTTGAGTCTGGATACGGCGTTTACGGAGCAAACTCGCGACAAGAAAACGTCCGATGCCGACCCGAGTGCGTGTGTGGTCTTGGGTTTATTCCATCAAGAAGACAAGCCCTGCATCATGTTGCTTGATTGTTGGGAAGATCGGCTTGGGATGCCGGATTTGATCAAGCGGGTGCACAAAGAGCGTGAGGTTTATTACGGCGATGATGAGCAGCGGCCTTTAATCAAGCCGATGATTGGCCCCGGACGGGTGTTGGGGAGCGGCAGAAAGCCCGATACCATCGTGATTGAAGACAAAGGCAGCGGAATTTCGCTTCGGCAGATGCTCGCAAGAGAAGGCATCATCGCGCACGCTTACAATCCCGGCAAAGCAAGCAAACTCACGCGCCTTCACATGGTGAGTCACCTCTTTGCGAGCGGCATGGTCTGGTTTGTGGAGTCTGAGAAGCGCAAGGGTCAGGTTCGCTCGTGGGCGGAACCGCTTCTGTATCAACTTTGTGCGTTCTCCGGCGAGGGCAGCATTCGGCATGACGATTTGATGGATGCTTGCACCCAAGGTTTACGTTTCCTAGCCGACAAGGATATGATAAGTGTGAGCAAGCCCAAGCCGTTGCAGCCGAGGCTCATTGTCAATGCGCGTCCGAGGGTAAATCCGTATGGCGTCTGAAGAAATGGAAGATCCGACCGAAGAAGCCGGTGAAGAACTGGGTGAGCTTTTGGAGATTCCCGAGGATGAAGAGTCTGACGTAGAAGACACCGAGGACGGCGGTGCCATTGTCCGCTTTGGTGAAGAGACGGCTCCGGCGGCGGAGTCTGAGTTCTATGCGAACCTTGCTGAGTCGATGCCCGAAGCGGACATGGATTCGGTTGCGCAGGATTTGCTGGGTCAAATAGCCAAAGACAAGGAAGCGCGGTCAAAGCGTGACGAGCAGTATGAAGAGGGACTACGACGGACGGGACTTGGAGATGATGCACCGGGCGGCGCTTCGTTTCAGGGCGCAAGTAAAGTCGTGCACCCAATGCTCACCGAGGTCTGCGTGGACTTCTCGGCAAGGGCCATCAAGGAACTTTTCCCTCCTGAGGGTCCTGCGAAGGATTACATCTTTGGTGAAGCCACCGCTGACAAAGTAGCCAAAGCGCAGCGTAAGACAAAGTATCTCAACTGGCAGTTGACGCAGCAGATGCCCGAGTTCCGGGCGGAGTTGGAGCAACTTCTGACTCAGGTACCGCTTGGCGGTGCGCAGTACATGAAGCTCTCGTGGGACGCGAACAAGAAGCGCCCGGTTCCGCTTTATGTTGCGATTGATGATGTTTATCTGCCCTTTGCGGCAACGAATTTTTATTCTGCTGAGCGCAAGACGCACGTCCAGTACGTGACCGAGATTGAGTATCTCCAGCGTGTGCGTTCGGGGATGTACCGGGATGTGGATCTTCCGGTGGCGTCGGTTGAGCCGGAGTACTCAAAGTCCGAAACGGCCAACAACAAGATTGAAGGTCGTAACTCTAACGCCTACAACGACGATGGCCTACGCACGATCTTTGAGGTGTACGTTATCTCGGATCTGGAAGAGGAATACGGTCTAGCGCCGTACATCATTTCCATTGACAAGATCACGGGCAAGGTTCTCTCCATCTACCGAAACTGGCGGGAAGAAGACCCGACCATGGAGGAGATGCAGTGGATCATTGAGTTCCCCTTCGTCCCGTGGCGCGGGGCGTACCCCATTGGCATCCCGCAGATGATTGGCGGTATTTCGGCTGCGGCGACGGGTGCACTGAGAGCGCTTTTGGACTCTGCGCACATTGCGAACTTCCCGGGCATGTTGAAGCTCAAGGGTGGTCGCGAAGGCGGTCAGTCCGAGCGTATTGATCCGACCGAGGTGAAGGAGATCGAAGGCGGCGCGTTCTCGGACGACATCCGAAAGATTGCGATGCCGATTCCGTTCAACCAGCCTTCACAGACCTTGATGCAGTTGCTTGGCTTCTTGGTTGAAGCAGGCAAGGGCGTCGTACGGACTACGCTTGAAGACATCTCTGAGAACCAAGGCAACATGCCGGTCGGGACGCAGTTGGCCCGCATCGAGCAGGGCATGGCGGTGTTTTCTGCGATTCATGCGCGATTGCATGACGCCATGGGTCGCACGCTTAAAGTGCTGCACCGGCTCAATCAGATGTACCTTGAGGACGAAGAGGTCAAGAACGAGACGGGTGAACTGCTCGTCAAGCGTTCAGACTTTGACGGCCCGATGGATGTGGTGCCGGTCTCTGACCCCAACATCTTCTCCGAGGCCCAGCGTTACGCTCAGGTTCAAGCGATTGCCCAGCGTGCGCTCGCACTGCCTCAGGTCTATGACATCCGCAAGGTAGAGGAGCGCATTCTCAATCAATTGCGCGTTCCGAACCCCAAGGAACTACTACTGCCTGCTCCGACCCCGAAGGAGTTGAATGCCGTCAATGAAAACGTGGCTGCGACATTGGGGCGTCCGGTTAGCGCGTTCCCAGAACAAGACCATCTTGCGCACTTGCAAGTTCACCTTGATTATCTCACGAGCCCCGTTCTGGGTTCTTCTATGCTCACAGCGGGGACATTCATTCCCGCAATTCTTAATCACATCAAGGAGCATATTGCTCTTTGGTACGCGACCCATATATTTGAGGTGGCCTCGGCTGCTGCGGGGCGAGATATTTCCGAGTTCCAAAAAGTGAAGGACAAAGAGGTCAAACGCTCATTTGACCAGATGCTGGCGGCGGCTTCTCAGCGTGTCGTACCGGATGCGCAAGAAGCGTTCTCAGCGATTCCGCAGATTGTCCAGCAGGCCATTGGAATGCTCCAAGAGATGCAGGGCATGAATGCGCCGCAAGATCCGAAAGTCGCCGCTCAAATGGCCGATGTGCAGCGCAAGGCTGCGGCGGATCAAGCGAACATTCAGGTCAAGCAGGCGGAGTTGCAGCTCGCGCAAGCCAAACTTCAGCGCGAGGAAGTTCAAACTCAGCAACGTGCGCAAGACAACATGCAGCGTGAAGCGCTTAAACAGGACCGACTCGACAAACGTCAGGCAGCGGAACTTAACGTCAAGCTGGTTACGAATCGTGAAGACAACGATACGGCCAAGCAGATCGCTGCGATGGAAGCCATCACGGGTGAAAAGGTCGGTGTTTCAACAGGTACGGGTATCAATCCTTAAGGGTGATTTATGGCAAACGATTACATGAACCAACACAAGATGCTCGCGATGGGAATGTCCGTCGATGGGCAGAAGATGAAGAACGGTGGCCCGAAGAAGGGCATGGTCGAAGGGACCAAAGGGGTAAAGGGCGACCCCAAGGCAACGCCCGCGCTAATGTCAAAGGGTAAAAAGAACGCATGATTGAACGCATCATTGATGAATTGGAGCGGGCCAAGGCTCGTGTCGCACACGACGCGATGAAGCGGCAGCTTGAGGGTAAGGATGCTTCGTTTGAGTATGGCAAGGCAGTGGGCACTTACGCCGGGTTGCAGGCCGCGTTAACTTACATTGATCGACTTCTACAAGCAGAAGAAGACGACCTAGAGGATATTTAATGGCTACGTTAGAACAGGCTTTTCCTAGTGTAGAGCCGGGTTTGATTCCATTTGGTTCGCGTGTTTTAGTGCAGATTCGTACAGCAAAGCGTACGTCCGAAGGCGGAATTATTCTGCACACCGAAACGCGAGAGACGGAGATCTGGAATACCCAGATTGCCAAGGTCGTAAGCCTTGGGCCGTTGGCCTTTAAGAATCGCAACACGATGGAGTCTTGGCCGGAAGGATCTTGGTGCAAACCGGGCGATTACGTTCGCGTTCCCAAGTACGGCGGAGATCGGTGGAAGGTCCCCTTCGGTAGTGACGAAGAGGCGCTTTTCGTAATCTTCAATGACCTAGACATCGTGGGTGGCGTAGTGGGTGACCCGCTTGCCATCAAAGCGTTTATCTGAGGGCTAAACCATGAGTAATGAAAAACTGACAGAGAACGACGACGCCTCTCAAGAGGAATACGTAGTTACAGAAACCCCGCCTGAGCCAGAGGAAGAGGCTCTAGAAGCAGAGGCTTCGGCGGAAGATGAATCCGATGAGCGGCTGGCTGATGCGGACAACGAGGAACCCGAAGAGGAACCTAGTGGTCGTAAAGCGCTAACTCCTGAGGAGAAGCGTCAGCAGCGCCAGCAGCGTAAGTTCCGTCGCCGTGCTGCGATTGAACACAAAGAGCGCGAATTGGCTTTCCTGCGGGCAGAGAATGATGAGTTCAAACGCCGCTTGCAAGCCGTTGAAAAGCGCACGACCGAATACGACCAACAGGCTGCGGACCAGCGACTCAACGAAACCAGCGCTGAAATCCATACCGTAGACCGCATCATTGCCAAGGCCATCGAACAAGGTCAGGGCGAAGATGTGGCCAAGGCACTTGCCATCCGTGACCAGCTCATGGATCGTCGCAAGCAGTTGGAGAGCCTCAAGGCGCAAACTCAAGTTCAACCGCGCAAAGAAGGTCCAGACCCGCGTGTCGCGGCGTATGCCAAAGAGTGGATCGGTGCCAACAATTGGTACGACCCCAAAGGTAACGACGAAGACTCGGCCATCGTACAGGCCATTGATAAGCGCCTTGCTTCCGAAGGGTTTAACCCGGCAACGGAAGATTATTGGATTGAACTTGACAATCGTGTAGCCAAGCGGCTACCGCACCGGTATGGGGAAGACACTGTGGAAGACGCTCCAAAAGCCAAAAAGCGGGGTGGACCCCCGGTCGGCGGTAAGCGCGAATATGCCGCGCCGTCTACCCGAAAAGAGATCTATATCAGCCCAGAACGCAAACAGGCTTTGATCGACGCAGGGGTGTGGGATAACCCAGACTTGCGCCAAAAGTACATAAAGCGTTATGCTGATTATGACCGTAACAATTCTTCTCGCTAAACAAGGGAGCGAGTTATGAGCGATGAAAGGCTGAAAAAGGCATTAGGCGAAGGTCGCGGAAGTCGTGCTGCGTATGATCGCGCAGTGGTAGAGGAGCGAAATATCTCCGATGACGACCGGGTTGAAATGTTCCGTCAGCAATTTTTTCAGGCCGCGTTGCCTGATTTGCCGAAGATTCCGGGTTATCACACTTGCTGGTTGACAACCACGAATCCGAGAGACTCGATACAGGGCAGAATTCGGCTTGGATATGAGCCGATTAAACCAGAGGATGTTCCCGGTTGGGAATATGCCACGCTGAAAACTGGCGAGTACATTGGGTTTATTGGTGTCAACGAGATGTTGGCTTTTAAACTTCCCCTGTCGCTGTACAAAAAGTACATGCAGGAAGCGCACTTTGATGCGCCCGCTCGGGAAGAAAGCCGACTGGCCGAAACTGCTGAGTTCCTCAAAGATCAGGCTCAGAAGTCCGGTTCAAATGTGCTCGAAGGTGACGGCATTGAGGCGATGCGGGAATCGGCTACACGTCGCGCCCCACAAATGTGGGAGTGATGTGAGTCACATATCTTTTTTGTGAGGATTTAACGCATGTCATCGACCAGTGCACCTTTTGGTCTCCGGCCTGCCTATCATCCTAGCGGCATTCTTCGACCGACCGCTATGACGATTGAGACGGGCTACACCTCCAACATCTTCCAGTTCCAACCTGTCAAACTCGACACGGATGGCTTCGTGGAAGCTGCTGGTAATTCTGACCCCATCATCGGCACCTTCATGGGCGTCGAGTTCACTGATGCCGACGGGCGTCGTCGCGTGAGCAACAAGTGGACGGCCTCAACCGCCGCCACGGAAATTGTTGCCTACGTAACGCTTGACCCGGCTATCGTGTACGAAATTCAGGCCAACGGCTCGGTTTCGGTCACGAACATCAGCAATCAGGCTGATTTTGCCAATGCTGATTCGGGCAACGTCACGACCGGCTTGTCCCTTGCGCAGCTCGACCGTTCGGGCTTCGTAACCTCGGGCAACAAAGTCTTGCGCGTCATCAGCATCGCCCCGGCTGTGGATAACACGGCTGGCGATTCGTTCACCATCGTTCAGGTCCAGATCAGCGAGCACCAGTACGTCGCTGACAAGGCCGCATTCTAAGGAGGACTAGAACATGGCAGTCCCAATGCGTAGTACTGACTTTCGTTCCATTGTTGAGCCGATTCTCAATGAGGCTTTCGATGGCGTTTATGACCAGCGTGCTGACGAGTGGAAGCAAGTCTTCGTCCAGCAGCAGGGCATTCCCCGCAATTACCACGAAGAGCCGGTGCTCTACGGGTTCGGCGCTGCTCCGGAACTTCCGGACGGTATGCCGGTCACGTATCAGGCCGGTGGCGTGCTCTTCTTGCAGCGTTACGTCTACAAGGTCTATGGCCTTGCATTCGCGCTCACGAAGGTGCTCGTGGAAGATGGTGACCATATCCGTATCGGCCAGACCTACGCGAAGCACCTCGCGCAGTCGCTGATCGAAACGAAGGAAACCCTCTGCGCCAACGTGCTGAACCGCGCTTTCACCGCTGGCTTCAACGGCGGCGACGGCGTGCCCCTCGTCTCGACCAGTCACCCGATTGCCAACGGCACGTTCAGCAACCAGCTGACGACTCCGGCGGCGCTCTCGCAGACCTCGCTTGAGCAGCTCCTCATTCAGATCCGCAACGCTGTTGACAACAACGGCAAGCGCATCCGTTTGAACCCGGAGAAGCTCGTGGTGTCGCCGTCCAACGTGTTCCAAGCGGAAGTGCTCCTCAAGAGCGTCCTCCGTACGGGCACCGCCGACAACGACATCAACCCGGTGAAGTCGATGGGCCTCCTCGCTGGTGGTCAGGCCAACCTCTCGCGTTTGACCTCCACTACCGCTTGGTGGGTGAAGACGGACGCGCCGGAAGGTCTCAAGCTCATGATGCGTCGTGGCCTTGAGAAGAGCATGGAAGGCGACTTCGAGACCGACAGCACCCGCTTTAAATCGACGGAACGTTATGCGGTTGGATTTACAGATCCCCGCACCGTTTACGGCACAGCTGGGCTCTGAGGTCTTGATTTGTAAGAGATTTTTTCTCTAGACAAATCCTTGCCCGGCTCTGTATGATGTTAGCCAACTTGGAAACAGGAAGGCAGTCATGCAGCAGCCGGGCAAGTTTTATGTGTACGTTTATCTTGATCCCCGTCCGGGGAAAGGGCTTCAGCCCATTTACGTTGGCAAAGGCACCGTAGACTTAGACCGCGCCAGTTATCACTGGGAACGCAGGTGCGTTAATCCATTTTTGCAGAAAGTGCTGGATAAGATTCGGGCTGCGGGTCTTGTTCCGCAGATCACGATTGCAGCTTACATGGAGGATGAAGAAGAAGCGTTTGCTATGGAGCGTGACTTGATTGCCCAATACGGGCGTCGGGACCTGCGAACTGGCTCACTTTGTAATCTTACCGAAGGAGGCCAAGGCACCGCTGGATTAAAGTACAGCGAAGAAAGATTGCGAAAAAAACGCGAACAATGCTCTACGCCTGAATGGCGAGAAATGATGACCAAAATCATTAAACGAGCTTGGGAGAATCCAGAACATCGGGCAAGGATTCTTGAGTCGCAAAGAAAATTAAAAGCCGACCCCGCTCACCGCGCCAAACTCCGGGCTGCGATTCTGAAGAGCCGTACCGAAGAGGTACGTAACCGGATTAGCGTGGTGATGCGCGAGGCGTGGCAGTCCGAGGACTACCGAGCGAAGCAGGCAGCGTCTCGGGCGGAAGCGCACGCTAGACCGGAGGAGAAGGCGCGTAAGAGCGAAGCCACAAAAAGACTATGGACACAGAAAGGAGATAGTATTAGGCTTGCCATCAAGGCAGCGAAATCGACTCCGGAGCGCCGCGCTGAGGCTTCTAAGAAGTCTAGAGCGTACTACGAGAATGAAGAAGCTCGTAAGGCAGCAGGGGAGTATTCGAGGGCGTACAACACGCCTGAGGTTCGCGCAGCTAAGGCAGAATTGTTGAAGCAGCGTTGGGCGGACCCTGAGTTTCGAGCGAAGATGCTCGCTAAGAGAAAACCCAAAGCAAGTGTGAACTAGGTTTAACCAGCCCATTCGACCGGCCTAGCGGACGATGCACAGACGGATGGGCGACTTGTGCATGAGGTAATTTGCAATGGCGAGAACTTCTTTCAGTGGGCCGGTACGGTCCAACAATGGTTTTGAAGGCAACGTTGTTTCAGGAACAATTTCTTCCTCCGACGTTTCTGCCACGGTTCTTCGCGCTGCGTCGGGCACGGTGACGAACCTGCTTGCGACCACGCTCACGATTGGCTCGACCAAGTTGACGAGCGGTAGCGCACTGTCCGGTGTGGTGGCTGATCAGACCGGTTACATTCCGGTGATGATTGGTGCTACGACTGCGTACATTGCGCTGTACAAGAGCCTGACGCTGTAATCAGTAACAACGGGGGGCTGGCAACGGCCCCCTTTTACTATAGAGGGGTCGCACCATGCGTCCTATTAGTTTTACGAGATCACAGCCTGCGGCAGACGGCGATAGCGTTGCTGCGGTTCAGTTAAACAATTCTGCTGTCGTTGCCATCAACGGCTCGTTGGCGGTGGGTGGCGTTGCCACGCTGACGGTTCCGGCTTATATCACTGCGTTTAGTGAGAAGTCGGCCACGGTGAATTTCATTGTCACGGGTACGGCTCCGAGTGGTGCGCCGCAAGTGGAGACGCTTGCAGTGACGGCTTCGGGTACGTTGACCGGTGCCTTGTCGTTTGCGACGGTGACTGGGGTAACTTCTTCTGCGCCGACGAGTGCGACGATCAGCATTGGCAATGCGCTGCCGGGATATACCGGTTGGATTCCGATGGACATTTACACGCCGAATCAGGTCACCACGATTTCCGCCAAGACGAGCGGAACGGTGAACTACTCGGTGGAGTACACCAACGAAGATCCGTTTGACACGAGCATTGTGCAGATGGCGGTCCCGCATCCGGCAGCGAGTTTGACGGCGGCGAGTGGCGATGAGACTCAGTTCACGACGACGTTGATGCGAGCGGTTCGCTTGAAGATCAATTCGGGCAGCGGATCGGTTCGCTTCACGGTTGTCCAGCAGTCTACGAAGTAAGCCATGGCTAACGTCAAGATCACGGATCTGTCGGCGGGTACGGCGCTTGGCGGAACGGAACTTTTTGAAGCGGTACAAAGTTCTACTTCCGTCAAGATCTCCGCGACTCAGGTTAAGAACTTTGCCAATGATTCTGTGAGCATTGTGGGCGGGACAATTAGTTCCGTCACCATTAGCAACACGACGGGTAGTTTCAACTCCATCACGATCAGTGCGGGTACGGTTCCGTTCAATACGATTACGAACCGGGCTATTGCACAGTTTGAATCGCACGTAGATCAAACGGCTACGTCGGCTAACGTCGCGTACACGGCGAACATGAACAACGCGGCCTCGTTTAATACGGGGATCACGATTGCTTCTAGTACGAACGTGACGGTGGCTGCGGCGGGTATTTATTCAATAAATACAAGCATTCAGTTTGCCAATACCGACAGTACTAACCACACTTCTACGTTTTGGTTCAGAAAGAACGGCACTAACATTCCTAACTCGGCTTCGGTAATTTCCGTTCCAAAAGTAGCAGACGGTGGAAAAACATTGGCTCAAATTACAATTTTTGAGTCTATGAGCATTAGTGATTACGTGCAGTTAATTTGGTCCGTGAGTAATACAAATGTTTTGCTGGATTACTCTTCTGCCTCGGGTGTGATTCCGGAGATTCCGTCAATCATCTTCAATATGCAGAGGATTGCGTAATGAAGTGCGCGGGTGACTGGGCAGAGTGGAAGCAGTTCTCCAAAGGCGGCGGGGCTTTCAAGACTGCGGCATGGCAACGTAAGGCTGGAAAAAATCCGGCTGGCGGTTTGAATGAAGCCGGTCGCCGTAGCGCCAAACGTGAGGGGATGAACTTGAAGCCGCCGGTTTCCGCTGGTCAGGCCAAGAAGTCTCCTAAGGCGGCGGCTCGTCGTAAGTCTTTTTGTGCGAGAATGTCAGGCATGCCGGGGCCGATGAAAGATGACAAAGGCCGTCCGACGCGCAAAGCATTATCTTTGAGAAAATGGGATTGCTGAGATGAAAAAGAAAGTTATCCGCAAGCGTAAGCCGAAGGCAGCGCCGGTTGTTGAGCCGGTACAACTTTCTTGGAAAGATCAGCTTGGCATTAAATTCTTGGTGCTAAAAGCGCGCTTCACCGGGTGGTGGGTAGCGTTCAAGGCGCGTTTTTCGAGGTAACCAACATGGCCGTTAAATACGTCAAAGATTTTGAGTTCCCGGCTGCGGCTGGGTTCCGTGATTCAGCAATGCCTTCCCGAGCGGGGATGTCCTCCAAGGGTATGCCTTCTCGTGCGAAGCCGAATGCTCCGGCGCGGGGTGCGGCTCGTATGGAATCGCGTCCGACGATGGGCAAGGGTCAGGGCTACGCCGATGGCGGCAAAGTAAAGATTCAGGGTCGTAACCAAGCCGAAATCAAGGCTGCGATGGCAAAAGCCGCAGCGCAGAGAAGGGAAGAGACGGCTAAGAGAAACGCTGAAATTGCCGCAAGGAAGGCTGCTAAACCTTCGCCCAAAAGCGTGAGTAAAGATTTTGTTCCGCCAACTGTTCAAAATATTGAGATGTCTTCGCCCAGAAGCGTGAGCAAGGATTTTGTTCCGCAAACCGTCCAGAAAATTGAGATGCCTTCTGCCAAGAAGCCGTCTTATGGCAAATACGGTCTACAGGAATACGCCAAGGGCGGTAAGGTTCAGAAATTTCAGAATGGCGGATTTAGCCGCACAGGACGCCCATTACCGAGTGAAGCAGAGTTAAGATACAACGCAAGAAATCGTGTTCCGGCTGGAGGGTATCAAGCTTCTGACGAATTAAAGGAGCTTCAAAAGTTTGCTAAACAGCAGAACATGCCTCAAAGCTATGTTGATAGAATAGTCAATAAATCGCTTGCACAACCGAAATCGGCGCCTGTTCGGGGAGGGCTGAGTGGTGGCAAGCTTGGCGCTGCATTGACTGCTGCTAGTGCGTTGAGTGGTCTAGCCGGTTATTTGGCGGGCACTCGTAAAAAGCCCACTGTTACTGTTGAAGAAATTCCACAACCGCAAGGCAAAGCCCGTGGTGGTCGCGTAGCTAGATACGCTAAAGGCGGCGCTGTTACCGCACCGGCTCCTTCCGCACCAGCGCCTTCTTCTTCAAGATCGGTTCCTGCAATGATGTCAGGCGCTAAAAAAGTGGTTAGCGGAGTTGCTAAGCGTGTAGCCGGTCCTGTTGGTCAAGCTACGACTGCTAATGATGTCTATAACTTTGTTAGAGATATTTATGAAAATGCGCGTCAATATGATCAAGGCGCGTATGGTGAACTTCCGAAGTCACCATTTAAAAACGGCGGTAAGGTCGCCAAGGTGATGCGCGAGTACAAGAAGGGTGAGTTGCACTCGGGTTCCAAGAAGGGACCACTTGTCAAAAACCCGAAGCAGGCGATTGCGATTGCGTTGTCTGAAGAGCGTCGTATGAAGAAGGCCATGGGCGGCGCAGTTGATAATTACGCCGGTAAGACGGGCCCGTATCGCGGTAGCCCGAAGAAGGCGAAGATGCTCGGTCGTCAGGACCGTCGTGCTCGCGAAGCCATGGAACGCGCTGAGAAGCATGCTCCGGGTCGCAGCATTGACATGCCGGATCGCAAGGCCCATGGCGGTATGATGCGTCGCAAGGTGGCGTAAGGCATCTAGTGCTAAGATAGCGACAGATAGTCATTAGGGTCTGCTCGGTGCAGTAGACCACGGCGCAAGAGGGACCCTGATGGCAACTTCCGGTACAGTTTCGACAACTCAATTCACGACTAGGCAGGTTATTGACCATGCCTACAGGCGTTGTCGGCTGGGTGCGCAGCAGATCACTTCTGAGATGATCGACATTGCGAACGACCAGTTGTATTTGGTCCTAAGCAATCTTGCGAACCGTGGTGTACAGCTCTGGTGTATTGAACGCACGGTGATGCCGCTTTATGAGGGGCAAGGCGCGGTAACGCTGCCTTTGGGTACGGTGGACGTACTCAATACGAACCTGCGTACGTTGCAGCAGGCGCTGGGTACTGAATCTTCTACGGCAACGACGTTCACCAACTTCAGCGACGAAGGCTTGACCGTTACGACGGTTGGCATCAAGTGGGGTGCGGTATCTCAGCCGTATGTGGTTGAGAAGTCCAACAATGGTTCGGTGTGGACGATTGTGCCGACTGTGGAAGACACCACGGCTCCGACGCAGATTTTGGGCGAGTGGAGTTGGGTAGATACCACCATCCCGCAGACGGCGGATTATTTCCGAGTGCGTGTCACAAGCGGGACGTTGACGACAACGGATGTGTACTTTGGCAATACGCCGACGGAGATTCCGATTGCGCGATTGAACCGTGATGATTACACGGCGTTGCCCAACAAGTCGTTTGAAGGTCGCCCGTTGCAGTTCTGGTTTGACCGTCAGATCAATCGTCCGATCATGCGCTTGTGGCCGATTCCGAATGCGACGGCAGAAACGCAGCAGATTGTGGTGTGGCGGCATCGGTACATCATGGACGTTGGCACCATGACGCAGGAGTTGGAAATCCCGCAGCGTTGGTTTGATGCAGTCGTTGCGATGTTGGCATCGAAGCTTGCGGAAGAAACTCCGGAAGTGGATGCGGGTCTGATGCCGATCTTAGAAGCGAAGGCAGAGAAGGCGTTGGCGCAGGCGGAAGCGGAAGAGAGAGATAATTCTCCGATCTACTTCCAAGTGAATATCAGCCCATATTCCAGATAAGCCATGCCACTTTATCTTGATACTCGCGGAAAAGTTTATGCGGCTATTGGAATTTGCGATAGATGTAGTCGCAAGTTTCCGCTTGAAGAATTGATGCCTGATCCGAATTATCCGGGCTTGCGCGTATGCAAAGCGGATCTGGATGAACTTGATCCGTACCGATTGCCAGCGCGTCAGACTGAAAGAATTACACTGCCTTTTGTTCGTCCGGACACGCCGCTCACCAGCGCACCCTATGGTGTGATTTCTGAAGACGGCAACACGTTCTTGATCAACGAACAAGGCGACGATTACCTTGAACCGGAGCAGGTGCCATAATGGCTACGGTACCCTCAAATTTGGTGCCATCGCGGATCACGCAGTTACCCGAAGCCCCGGTCGCTGACCCGGCGGGTTACTTTCCTATTGTCATTGCGGGTACGACCTATAAGGTTCAGTTCAGTCAGATCAATCAGAATCTGACGGTACCGCCAAGTCGCGCCATCAATGCGGGTACGGGGCTGACGGGCGGCGGTACGTTGTCGCACGACATTACGATTGCGGTAGCGAACGGTGGCATCGGTGATACGCAGTTGGACGCGACGGGTGTCGCTGCGGGCACGTATGGCACGGGTGCGCAGGTACCGGTTATTACAGTCAGTTCCAAAGGCCGCATCACCAGCATTAGCACCACGTCGCTGGTGGTTACGGGATACGTACCGGATTCGCGTCAGATCATTACCGGCAGCGGAATCATCGGCGGCGGGAATCTTGCACAGAATTTGACGCTATCGGCTGACTACGCGACATCGGTACCGGTTGCAGGTGGTGTCGCAGCGACGGGTACGTCGAGCAAGTTGGCGCGTGAAGATCACGTTCACCCGGCGGTGGACTTGTCGGATGGCGCGAGGACTTCCGGTGCATTGCCGTTGGGTCGTGGCGGTACTGGTTCAGCGTTGTCTCCGATTGCCGGTGCGCTACCTTATTCGACCGGTTCGGTTATGGCGTTGGGTCCGACTGGCGTTGCGGGTCAGGTACTCGTATCGGGTGGGACGGGTGCGTATACGTGGGGCAGCGTACAACTTATTGCGCCGGTTGCGGCGAACGCAGCATTCATTGGCCCTGCAAGCGGTGGTAACGCTGACCCGACGTTCCGCGCTTTGGTGAATGCTGACATTCCGGCAACGCTCAATGGGAAGACGATTGAAAGCGCAACGATTACGAATGCGCAGTCCCTGACGGCGGTTAGCGCCAACATCACGACGCTGACGAGCGGGTCGGCCACGCTGACAAATTTGGCCTCTACGAGTGGCACCGTTGCTACGCTTGTAGGCACGAGTTGGACGGTTACCAACTTTACGGCAACCAGCGCCACGATCAGCAACTTTACGTTTACGTCCTCGACCGTTACGGATTTGACGGCTACGAGACTGACGGCAACGAGCGCGTCGATTTCGCAGTTGGGCGTGGTGTCTGCAAGTGTGACGACGCTGACGGCGGCGAGTGCGGGTATCACGACGCTGACGGGTACGAGTGCGCACATTACGACACTCACGAGCGGGTCGCTGACGGCAACGAACTTAACGTCCACGAGCGGCACGGTTACCACGCTCAAGAGCACCAGCGCTGACATTACGAATCTGTCGGTTGCGAGCCTGACCGTCAGCAGTTTGTCGCTTAGCAATGCCACCTTTACCAGCGCCACGATCACGACGCTCACAAGCACCTCGGCTGCAATTACCACGCTGTCGGGCACGGCCTTGGGGTACGCGAGCGGCAACGTCACGGTACTGACCAGCGATTCGGCTACGCTGACCAATTTGACTTCAACAAGCGGTACGGTTTCGACGCTTAAGAGCACCAGCGCGGACATCACCAACTTGTCCGTATTGAGCCTGACCGTCTCTAGCCTGTCTTTGAGCAACGCCACGTTCACGAGCGCGACCATTACTACGCTTACGAGTACGTCTGCGGGTATTACGACCCTAAGCAGCGGCTCTCTGACGGCGACAAATCTGACGGCGACAAGTGGTACGGTGACGACCCTGACGGCGACCTCGGCAGGTATTACCAACCTGTCGGTATCAAGCCTGACCGTAAGCAGCCTGTCGCTGTCTAACGCGACCTTTACCTCGGCTACGATTACGACGCTGACCTCGACTTCTGCTGGGATTACGACCCTCAGCACGGGGTCTTTGACGGCAACGAATTTAACCTCTACGAGCGGCACGGTAACGACCCTAGCGGGCACCAGTGCAAGTATCACTAACCTATCCTTGGGTAGCCTTGTGATCGCCTCTACAACGCTTGTAGCAAACCTCAACGCCGATTTGCTGGATGGGCAGCACGGCAGTTATTATCTTGACTTGGCTAACGCCACGGGAACCCTCAGCGGGGGAGCATACTAATGCCTACGATTCTGACTAAGAAAAGCGACACTCCGGGTTCTGTCCCGGCCACGGCCAATCTGACCAACGCGGCAGGCGGCGCGGAGCTGGCGGTTAATACCGCAGACAAACGGCTCTTTACGATTACCTCCGGCAGTCAGGTCGTGGAGCTGGGGACCAACCCGAGCAGCATTACCTGCGCAGACGGGTCATTTACGGTTGCCCGCATAGGCAGCGGTACGGTCACTCAGTTGACCTCGACCAGCGCGACGATTACCACGCTCACGGCGACTTCGGCTACGGTTACCAATCTAACCGCAACCAGCATTGTCATCAGCAATCTGAGCATTGCTTCGGCCAATATCACGACGCTGACCAGTGCCTCGGCCACGATCACCAACCTGATCAACACCTCGGCATCCATCACGACGCTGACCAACAATCCCACTTTTGGAGCGGGCACCGCCAACGGCGTGTTGTACTTGAATGCGTCCAAGGTGGCGACGAGCGGGAGTGCGCTGACGTTTGATGGGACGAATTTTGGTTTGGGAACAAACACCCTAACTTACACATTCAATGTCGCCGCTCCCACAGCAAGAGCAAATTACACTTCAACAACCGGCACTAATACGGTGTGGCAAAACCACGCTAATACTGGCGGTA
>Ga0315900_10000791_pt1 | contig 52395 bp, 46 predicted proteins | sample LakEriMetagenome_FD_203521 | JGI IMG/M metagenome (GOLD analysis project Ga0315900, IMG submission 203521) | Freshwater fungal communities from buoy surface, Lake Erie, Ohio, United States - Buoy 12 MA114 | ecosystem: Environmental > Aquatic > Freshwater > Lake > Lake biofilm | place: USA: Lake... | reverse complement strand
CTACAGGAAACTTTAGCATCAGTACTACAAATGCTTCTCCAGTGCTGGTATTTACCGGTATCGGATTGGGCACCGTAGAAATGGCTGCTTCACAGGCTATGTCTGTATCAATGAAGAGAGCCGGCAACCAACTCGACGAAGTTGTGATCACTGGTTTCGGTGACAGAAAATCTACACGGAAACTTGCCTATGCGATCCAAGAGGTCAAGGGTGGTGATGTTGCCCGTGCAGGACAAGTTAATATCATCAATTCACTTCAGGGTAAAGTAGCCGGTGTGATGGTGAATCAGGGTGCAGGTGGTCCTTCATCCAGCTCCCGTATACGTATTCGCGGTAACGCTTCTCTGAGCGGTAATACCATGCCACTTATCGTTATTGATGGTGTGCTGATTCAGCCTGGTACTTCAGGTGCCGATAGCTGGGGTGATGCCCGTGATTTCGGTAACCAGATGAAGAACCTCAATCCTGATGACTATGAGAGTGTAACTGTACTGAAAGGTTCAGCTGCGAGTGCCCTTTATGGTTCACAGGCGCTGAATGGTGTGCTCCTGATCACCACCAAGAAAGGTCGCGAGCGTCCCGGAATTGGTGTGAGTGTGGCGCAGACCAGCACAATTGAGCAGGTTTGGAGATTGCCCGCCTTCCAGAATGAATTTGGAGGTGGTATCAATCCTTACTTCGACAAAGCCCCAGATGGCAGCGATGCGATTGCCAACAACAGCTTTTCACCTTATTATAATTTCGGTCCTAAACTCGACGGCAGAACAATTACCGATGCAGATGGTGTAAAGCGTCCTTATGTTGCCAATGATCTTTCTTCTCTGTTCCGTACCGGTAAGATCAATAATACCAACGTTGCAGTTGAAGGCGGAAATGCACAGACTACATTCAGGTTCTCCTATACCAATACTTCCAACGAGGCTATTCAGCCTACCAATAAGTTCGCCAGAAATAACTTCAACCTCAGGGCAACACAAAAGATTGGTAAGTATGTGACCATGGATGCATCCATGGCTTATGCTGTTTCCAATACCACCAATCCACTATTGCAGGGTGGTAACTCAAACCCCCTCTTCAGGTTTGCTTTCTCCAATTCAAGAAACCTGCCCCTTGATTATGTGCTGAACAATTATCTGAATCCTACTGCAGGTGGCTCCAACATTGTGGCTCCTTATATCAGGGGTTCTGTTCTTCAGCCACTTTGGCAGCTTTATCAGGTGCGTATCGACAACAGGGAAGACCAAATTCTTGCCAATCTTGATCTGAACGCCAAGATCCTCCCCTGGCTTACCGCATTGGTGCGCAGCAACATCAATTCCTTGAATGTTCAAAGGGAAAACAAAACTCCCGGTGATGGTCCCAATTTCGGTATTGGTCCCAACTTCTCAGGATCTTATTCTTTGTTCCAGAGCAACTCTAAAAATGCCCGTATCCAGGCTTTGTTGACCGCTTCTCGCAAGGCAGGTGAGAACATTGATTATAATGTTACTGTGGGTGGTGAAACCCAGCGTGGTTTGGGTGGTCGCCAGCAATCCTCTTCCACCAGTGGTGGTCTGCGCATCCCCAGAATATTCTCCATTGCCAACTCATTGAATGCCGCAACAACTTCTGCAGGCATATTCCCACAGAGCAGGCTGGACGCATTGTATGCTTATGGTGATGCAACCTGGAAGGACATGGTTACTTTGAACGCCAGCATCCGTAACGACTGGAACAGTACTCTTACTTACCCTGACGGAACAGGTGACTATTCATATCTCTATCCTTCAGTAGGTGCTTCATGGGTATTCACTGAACTCCTCCAAAAGAACAAGAAGTTTGATTGGTTGAACTTCGCCAAACTTCGTGGTAGCTTGGGTTATACTGGTGCCGGTACAGGTATTTTTGCAACGACCTCCGGTAACTACAGCCTCTTGGGTACTCCTTTGTTGCCCAATGGTACCGCTTTCCCACAATATGGATGGGGTGGATATGGATTGGGTAACCTGAATCTCAGACCCATGCGCGCAAGGGAATTTGAATTTGGTTTGGATGCCAGGATGTTCAACAACAGGATCCGTCTTGATGTAGCCTACTACAAAAAGAATACTTTCAACCAAATCCTCAACCTGGGTGCACCTGCAGAAAGCGGAACCCCCAGCAGGCAGATCAACGCCGGTAATATCCAGAACCAAGGTATAGAGGCAGTTATCTCAGCCGTTGTTGCCCGTAAAAAAGATTTTGAGTACAGCACAACCATTAACTTCACCCGCAACCGCAACAAGGTTGTCGATCTTTATCCTGGTGTAGATCAGGTTGAGCTTGATCTTGCCTTCGGTGCTGACGTTCGTTCCGTTGCCCGCGTTGGAAAAGATTATGGAACCATCATCACCAACTATGCGTATGCTACCAACGACAACGGTCAGCGTGTATTGAATGCTGCCGGTCAGTTCATCCGCAGTGGCTCTTACGGACAAGGATTCAAGGAAGTGGGTACCATGATGGAAAATTTCCTTGCCAGCAATATTCACGAAATACGTTGGAAAGACTTCACATTCTTTGCTCAGTTTGATGCCAAGATTGGAGGTAAGATGGCCTCTGCAACTCATCAGTATGGTTCTCAGTATGGTAGCTTCAAGAGCACTCTGTACGGCAGGACCAAAGCAAACGGTGGTGTTGAATGGACCGATCCTACTGGTGTAAAGCGTGAAGACGGTGTGATTCCTGATGGTGTTTTCGGCAAGGGTGTTGTTATCAACGGACAAAATGTTGAGGGAATGTCATATGCTGAAGCCGTCACCAAAGGTTTGAAAACTCCAATCCCTGCATGGCAATACTATGATGGTCTGGCCAGCTGGGGTACCGGTATCCGTGAGTATTCAATATTTGAAAATTCATGGGTTGCTGTGCGTGAGGTTTCTGTAGGATATGAGTTGCCAAAATCTTTTGCCAAGAAGGTGGCTATGCAGCGTCTCCGTCTGAATCTGACAGGTCGTAATCTTTTCTACCTGTACAATACTACCCCTGATCATATCAACCCTGAAAGTGTATTTGCCAGCAGAGCAGGTGCATTCGCAGAGTATGGTGGTATGCCATGGGTAAGACAGCTCGCCATTTCACTGAATGCAGGTTTCTAATAATGTAAATCACATTCAACTCAATTATTCAAAAGAAAAGATCAATAAGATGCAGACAAAAAATAAATTATTCCCTATCACACTGGTTTTGAGTGCATTGCTTTTCGCCGGTTGCCAAAAGGATGCCTTCGTCAAGCTCAATACCAATCCGGATGTACTGTATTCCGTAAAGCCGGAAGAACAGTTTTTCAATGCCGGCAGAATTGCTCATGGACAGGATTTCGAGCAGTTCTATGATAACTATCGCAGGATCATGTACTGGATGCAAATGAGCACAGCACAGGGCGGTAACAACGCAACTTCATTCACCGAGTTTGGCAATTTTAACGCACGTTACTCTGTATTTTTCCCCGGCGTTGGAAGTGTAACCAATGACGTTGCTAAGTTGGCCGACAAAATGTCTCCAGAAGATAAGGCAGCTCGCCAGATGCTGGTTGCCATGGCTGAGGTACTGAAGATCTACTATGCCTTCTATGTTTCAGACATCAATGGCTCCATTGCTTATACTGAGGCATTCGACTCTCGTTATGGTGGTACTTTCACCCCCAAGTGGGAGAGCCAGCAATCCCTGTTCAATGCCTGGGAAGCAAGATTGAAAGTACTTTCTGCCACACTCAAGGCAGGTGCAAGCAGTCAGGTTTCTCTTACCAATTTTGACCAGTATTATGCCGGTAATTCCACCAGATGGGCAAAGGCTGCCAACGCACTGCGCATGCGCATTGCCATGAGGATGCTGAAGAGGGATGCTGCAAAAGCTACCACTATTCTTAAGGAGTGTGTTGCAGACGCAACCAATCTGATGTCTAACAATGATGACAGCTGGACCTATATAGCACACCAGAGCTTTACAGCCGGTGGAAACTGGAATCCTCAGGGTTTCAGGGCTCCGGAGCCAACTGTAAATTACATGTGGGAGACTTCTGATCCCCGTATCGGATTCTTCTATCAGATGAACAATTATACCCAGGCCAACATCGATGCTGCCATTGCCGCAAGGGTGCTTCCTGCAGGAACAACTCAACCTGCCCGCAGATATGTTGGTGCCCCCATTAGTCCTGATAAAGCCGGCAGCCCCGCCTATACTGTATGGTATACCGGAAGAAGGGTAAACGCCAGCCTTGTAATGGATACCATTTCCTATTTACAGGAGCGCATGTTCCAGCCTTCATTTGGTGGTGGAACCGGACAAGCTTTCTTCCCTCTCATTACCTATGCTGATCAGCAATTCATGAGAGCAGAGCTTGCCGTAAGAGGCATTACTTCTGAGAATGCTGAAGGCCTCTACAATGATGGCATCAGGGCTTCCATTCAGTATTTCAGTGCAAGAGCAGGTGCAGCAGCTGTTACAGGCTTTGCGGCAGCTACTGATGCACAGATAACTGCTTATATCAATCACCCAACGGTGAAGTTTAGCAGCGCTAAGGCATTGGAGCAGATTGCTATCCAGTCCTATATCAACTTCTACAAGCAACCCAACGAAGCTTGGGCTCTCTGGAAGAGAACCGGCATGCCTAACAAGAACACTGCGTTGGCCAATGAGGATATCATGATCAACGGATCAGTATTCGCCATTGCCAGAAGAGCGGTAATCGGCAACCCCTCTCCATCTGACCTCAACAGGGTCAACAGACAGGCGGCTATCGATGATATGAAAAAGGATTCTGAGTTTGGCGATCAGCTGCTTCCTTATGGAAGGGTTTGGTGGGACAAGCAATAAGATCCTGCTTTCATTGTACAATACTTCCGGCCGGACTGTTCATCAGTCCGGCCTTTTTTCTAGCCTGTTGAAAAACTAAGAAAGGATTGATTTAATTTGCCAACATGAGGCAGTGGAGAAGATTTCAGATGCTTATGGTTTTGATGATCATGATGATCTTTTCTGATCTGTATGCACAAAATCTATCATCTCCTGAATTGCGAACAGCAGCTACTTATTCGCTCTGGTCGCCCGACCAAAAATCAAGAGTTTATCTGGATAACCATCATAAACCGAGTCTGCTGGTATTGCTGTCACCTGAATGTCCCATGTGTGTCAATTATATCCCTCTTCTCAAAAAACTGAGAAAAGAATATGGAGATGATATTCAGATCGCAGGATTAATCCCAGGCAAGACATATGATGATTCAACTGTGCTGAATTTTTCCAGGAATTACGAAATGAATTTCCCTTTGTACATTGATAGTAATATGCAGCTTTGCAAATACCTGAAAGCAGAGGTAACACCAGAGTCTTATCTGTTCGACAAAAAAGGAAAGCTGGTTTACCATGGTGCCATCGACAACTGGCTTACAGCATTGGGTAAAAAACGAACCCGTGCTGATCAGCATTATCTTTTGGATGCCATTGAACAAATGATGAAGGGCAATCCGGTTGCATTATCTTACATCAAGCCACAGGGATGTCTCTTAAATGAATACTGAACATGAAGCATGTTTGTTTGATACTTATCACCATCTGTTTGTTTTGGGGCCCGGTCATGTCACAGGTCCCAACCTTCATCAACGATGTTGCACCCATCATCCATACAAAATGTACACCTTGTCACAGGCCCAATGAGGCTGCACCCTTTTCTCTGATCACGTACGAAGACGTTTCCAAACGGGCGGGGTTCATTAAAAAAGTTGTTTCATCGGGGTATATGCCACCATGGAGACCGCATCATGATTATGTGAAATATGGTAACGACAGGTCGCTTTCTGACAATGAGAAATCCACGATCATCAAATGGGTTGATAATAATTATCCCAGGGGTACAGGGGAGATCAGGAATATTGAAAAGCTCACAGCAGTAAGAGGAATCACTTCGTATCACAGAAAGCCTGACACAACGCTGAAAATGCCAGCTGCCTTTCCTTTACCGGATGACAATGCCGAAAGATTCATCATCTATAAGATTCCGTTCGAGCTCAAGGATTCTCTGAATGTTGAAGCAATTGAGTTTTATACCAACAACAAGCGGGTGGTGCATCATGTCAATTACAGCATACATGAAGTTCCTGCCAATGTTCCGCTTACATCCGGCCCGGCCTATCTTGATCTCACCGTAGATGATCCTGTTAAAAGCGATCAATGGAAACCATTAAAAAATTCCATCAGTTATTATGGTGGATGGATACCGGGAGCTACGCATGAAAGTTATCCCAAAGGAATGGGTTGGGTCTTGCCCAAACGCGGAGTTATCTTTCTGACTTTGCACACTGCTCCATTGGCAAAAAAAGAAGAGATCATTGCCGGTGTCAATTTATTTTTCACGAAGGAAAAGATAGACCGAAAAGTAAAGGTGATCAGTTTTGGCTCAGGCGGTATTGGTGAAAACCTGATCTTGCCATCGCTCAGGCTTTTGCCCAACAGGGTACAAACCTTCTCCTTGACACTGGCCAATCCTGGTGAAGATTTCTCTGTGCTATATGTTTGGCCGCATATGCATTTATTGGGAAAAGAATTCAAGGCCTATGCTGTGAGTCCGAAGGGTGATACGATCCGATTGGTTCATATCCCCGAATGGGATTTCAGATGGCAGGAGATCTATCGCTTCAAACAGCTGGTAAGGATCCCACAGGGAAGCCGGCTCTATATAAAAGGGACGTATGACAATACCGAGAACAATCCTTTCAATCCATTCAAACCACCGCAAATGATCTTTTCATCCGGAAACATGGAAACCACCAATGAAATGATGACCATGATGATGGTATTTCTTCCCTATCGGAAAGGTGATGAAGAATTGATGATTGATGTCCCGAAGCAGTAAAGTCTGATATGCAATTGTCATCACTGATATCATTTTTCATTGGAATCCTTTCTGTTTCGGTTTCCATTGCACAGCCAAAGTCACCGCTGCTGGTTGAGATCTCACCCAAGGTATCCGGTCTTGATTTTGTGAACCAAATCAGCGAGAATGACTCCTTGCACATTTTCAAATATGAATATCTCTACAACGGACATGGAATCGGGGTTGCTGATTTTGATCACAACGGACTGGAAGATATTTTTATATCCGGCAATGTAGTGGCCAACAAATTGTTTCTGAACAAAGGGAAACTCCGCTTTGACGATATTACACGCAAGGCAGGTGTGGAAGGAAATGGGGCATGGAGGACAGGTGTGAGCATTGCTGATGTGAATGGAGATGGATGGTCTGATATTTATATTTGTCACTCCGGACCCAAAGCAGGTGCAGGCTTGAGCAATGAATTGTATGTGCATCAGGGGCTGAAAAACGGTATTCCTGTTTTTCGGGAAATGGCAAAAGAATATGGAGTAGATGCGCCGGGTACCCTTTCCACACAAGCTGCATTTTTTGATTATGATCTGGATGGCGACCTGGATCTTTTTCTCGTCAATCATTCCAATCATACATTCAATCCTTATCTCAATACTTCTGTCATTCGTTCCGTACCCAGTCCCGCATTTGGGAACAGGCTTTTCCGCAACGACCGCTCCGAAAAGGGTGTAATGAAATTCGGTGATGTTACCCAAGCTGCAGGAATTGTCAACAATGCACTCAACTTCGGACTCTCAGTGGTGGTAAGTGATCTGAACAAAGACGGCTGGCCGGATCTTTATACCTCCAGTGATTATACCGAGCAGGATTATTGTTATATCAATCAAAAGAACGGCACGTTTCGTCAAACCCTGCAGCAATCCTTCACGCACATCAGCAAGTTCTCCATGGGTGCTGATATTGCAGATTTCAACAACGATGGCTGGCCTGATGTATTTACGCTTGACATGATGCCGGAGGACAACTACCGGCAGAAATTATTGAAGGGTCCGGATGAGTATGACGCCTATCATTTGTTGCTGGATAGTGGGTATTATCATCAGCAGATGCGAAACATGCTCCATCTGAATCGTGGAACAGATCCCAATGGCATCATCAGGTTCAGTGAGATCGGGCAATTGGCGGGTGTCAGCAATACCGACTGGAGCTGGTCTTCTTTGTTTGTTGATCTTGACAATGACGGTTGGAAAGATCTGTTGGTGACGAATGGTTATCTGAGGGATTATACCGACAATGATTTCCTGAAATACACCGTTGCCGATGCCCAGCTCAAAGAGGCTGCCAAAGGAAATCTCAACTTCAGGACCTATGATCTGGTGAAGCAAATGCCTTCCAACAAATTGCAGAATTATCTATTCAGGAATAAGCATGATCTCAGTTTTGAAAATGTGAGTACTGAATGGGGATTGAACAAGAAGACTGTTTCCAATTGTGCCGTCTATGCAGATCTTGACAACGATGGAGACATGGATCTGGTGATTGGGAATAACAATGAACCGGTGCAGCTATTTGAGAACCGCAATCGTGAGATCGGACGTGGCAATTATCTTCAGGTCCAATTGAAGGGGTTGAAAAATAATCCTGATGCCATTGGATCAAAAGTATATCTCTATACCAATGATCCTGCAAACCCGGTACAGTTGCAGGAGGTATATCCGGTAAGAGGATATCAGTCCTCGGTATCAACGATACTCCACTTTGGCTTGGATGGCAGTAGCAAAGTAGATTCCATCAGAATCGAATGGGTGGGTGGAGGTGATACCTTGATCAGTGTTCCAAAGGTCAATACAAGATTACAGGTGCAACAGCATGGATCAGCTGTTGTTTCATCAGCGTCGGCTGAAAGAAAATATATTTTCGAAGACATCACTGCTCCGTCCAATTTGCATTTTCAGCATGAGGAAAATGAATTTGTTGACTTCAAGGTAGAAGTGCTTTTGCCTTATCAGCTTTCCAGAATGGGACCTGCATTGGCTACCGGTGATGTAAATGGCGATGAACTGGAAGATGTTTTTGTAGGAGGAGCGATCGGTCAATCTGGTACACTTTTCATTCAACTGCCCCAATCGAAATTCATCAGGGCAACGGTGCAACCTTGGGAGGCCGACAAGACATCTGAGGATGTGAAGGCCATGTTCCTTGATCTGAATGGGGATGGTTTCAAGGATCTCTATGTTGTTTCCGGTGGTAATGAATATGAAAGTGGTGCCTCAGAATACAGGGATCGTGTCTATGTCAATGATGGGGAAGGTAATTTTTCATTTGCTCCGGATGCTCTGCCAAAAGAGATGAATGAAAGTAAAAATGCTGTTGCGGCAGCCGATATTGATAAGGATGGTGACCTTGATCTTTTTATTGGTGGGGCCTGTGTTCCCGGTTCATTTCCAGAGCCCACAAGAAGTTATCTGTTGAGGAATGATTCGAAAGGCAAGAAAATTTTATTCACTGATATTACCCGTTTATGGTCCGATGCTTTGGTTGCCCCCGGTATCATCCATGATGTCGTATTCAGGGATCTTGATACTGATGGTGATCCGGATCTCCTGCTGGCCGGAGAGTGGATGCCTTTGAAAGCTTTCAGGAATAATGGATCTGGCTTTCAGGATATATCTGGTGATTTTGGTTTTGAAGATAGTGGTATGTGGACTTCCTTGCTTGTGGATGATTTGAATGGGGATGGTTATGCAGATATTCTTGCCGGTAATGCCGGAAACAATCTGCAATTCAAGGCATCCCGTGAAGCGCCGGTTTCATTGATTGTAACGGATCTGGATGATAATGGTGCCAATGAGGTATTGTTCAGTTATTATATACAGGGAAAATTGTATCCCGCAGCTTCGAGGGATGAGTTGCTGGATCAGGTAGTACCGCTGAGAAAAAAATATGTGAAGTATCACCAGTATGCATCGGTTGAGATCAAAGATCTTGTTGATGAATCGAGGTTGAAAGCTGCGAAGAAATGGATGATCACTGAAATGAATCATCTTGTTTATCTCAGTGATGGCAAGGGAAAATACATCAGCAAAAAATTACCGCAGATCACACAATCCTCTCGCATCTTTTCTATGCTCAAAGCGAGTATAAATTCTGCAGGACAAGAGTATTTACTGGCAGGTAATTTCTTTCCCTGGCGAACGCAGTGGGGGCAAAATGATTCCGGGTTGGGCAGTCTGCTAAGTTTTTCAGGAGATCAAATGATCGTGGCTGAGAACAGAAAGGCAGGTCTGTTCATTGATGGAGATGTGAGGGGGATGGCGATGATCAAAAACTCGGATCAGGAAAAACTCATTATTGTTGTGAAGAATAACGAAGCGGTACAGGTATTAAAACTTTCCATAAAATGAACAGGCTTAAGCTCATCGCATTGATTAGTGTTTTCCTGTTCAGGTATGAAGGAGTTGCAGCACAAAGCTCCACACGCATTTTACACAGGGCACAGCAAGCGATCACCCAGGTTATCGTTCATGATATTTTTTCACCGCCTGTAGCCAGTAGGATCTATCTGTATTCCAGTTTGAGTGCCTATGAAGCGCTGGCTGCCGAAAAGAAGAACATTTCTTTTCAGGCGGTGAGAAATGATTTCATGGCACCTGATCCTTCACCCTTTGCAGGGAAAGTGAATGTTGAGGTCAGTGCCGTGTATGCAATGCTGACAACCGCTTCGAAGCTGGTCTTTTCTGATTCTATGCTGTTGGATTCCATGCAAGTCATCATGAAAGGGTTTTCTGCTGTTCAGCCGGATGTCTATCAGGCTTCGGTAGCATGGGGAAAAAAAGTTGCTGAAGCGGTCATCCAATGGTCGAAGTCGGATCAATATGCAGAGACAAGAAAGCTAAGGCGATATTCACTCATAAAGGATAAATCGTCATGGATACCCACTCCTCCCGGTTATTTCCAGGCGGTTGAACCGCATTGGGGCAAGATCAGAACGGTTGCGCTTGATTCTTTGCATCATTATAAGCCTTTACCTGCCATTGGTTTTGGTAGTGGAAAGGAATCTGCATTTTATCAATTGGCCAAAGAGGTGTACAACAAGACCAAAGCGCTTTCCAGGGAAGATTCGGCGATTGCTCTGTTCTGGGACTGCAATCCTTTTCATCTAACGGTGCAGGGGCATGTCAATTTTGCCACGAAGAAGTTATCTCCCGGCGGTCATTGGATGAGTATTGCGGGGATTGCTTCTTCTGCATCAGGTGCAGATTTTGCGTTATCTGTGAAGGCCTATTTTTTTACAGCAGTGGCCTTGTTTGATGCCTTTATCAGTTGCTGGGATGAGAAGTACAGGAGCAATGTCATTCGTCCTGAGTCATATATCAATGCTTATATTGATCAATCGTGGCGGCCTTTGTTGCAAACCCCGCCTTTCCCGGAATATACCAGCGGGCACAGCGTGATCAGTTCCTCAGCTGCGGTGGTCCTTACCGCCTTGTTTGGTGATCAGTACCGGTTCAATGATGTTACGGAGATGCCATACGGGCTACCCTCAAGGCAGTTTTCATCGTTCAGGCATGCGGCTGAGGAAGCAGCCATCAGCAGGTTCTATGGAGGTATTCATTACCGGAATGCCATTGAGAATGGCTTAATGCAAGGGGAAAAAGTTGGCCGCAGGGTGCTGGAATCTTTGTCACCCCTGAAAGTTAAAAATGTATGGGAATGAACAAATTCAAGTAAACGGGAGACTTTGCTCAGGCGCTTTCAATTTTTTTTAAAAAAAGTATCAAAATCTGGTTACCTGAAGCCTAGTATTTTATGTATATCTGTAAACATTCTTAATTATAAAATAATTGCACATGAAAAAGTTATTATTCTCTCTTGCGTTTCTTTTTGCTACTGCCTTTTCCTTTGCTCAAAGCTACATTTATGTAGATAGTTACATCAAAAGTAACGGCACATTTGTACAGGGTCATTATCGTACTACTCCGAACTATACCCGTGATGATAACTGGAGCACTATTGGCAATATAAACCCATTTACCGGAGCAGCAGGCACCAAGAGAGGAGATTATTATACCACTCCTTATTATTATATAAATACAAGAAGATCTAATTACTACAATCCATTATACTAAGTCATACGTACCCTATTTTAATACTCTGTTGTTGCATATGAGGGAAGCAGAAATTTTTCTGCTTCCCTCTTTTTAATTACCAATACAATTGCATGGTATTATTTTTATTAAGTAAATTCGGTATCCATGAGACCAGTCGCAGACCATACTGATGTTGATTATTCAGATCAGGAGCTGATTGAAAGGCTGAAAGAGGAAAGCCTGAATGAAGGTGCTTTGAGTCTTTTATACAAAAGGCACAAAAATTATTGTATCAATTTCATGAAGAGCATGTACAATGATCATGATACACTGAACGATATTTATCATGATGCGGTGATGACCTTTTATGAAAAAATAAATACGCAAGGATTTGTTTTGACTTGCCGTGTTCAGACCTATTTAAATTCCGTTTGTCGAAATCAAATATTAAAGAGGTACCATCATTCCAAAAAATTTGATGCTGGAAGCAATGATGGAAATCAAGATTTTTTGGATACGGTTCAGGATACGCTGGAAGAGTATGATGATGTGAACAGCCTGCGTATCCGGACTATGGAGACAGTTCTAAAAGAGTGGAAGCAAACCTCACAGAAATGCCATGAGATACTGATCAGGTTCTGGTATCAGAATCAGACCATGGATACAATTGCCGATCGCATGAAGTTCGCTCACGCGGATAGTGCCAAAAGTCAAAAAGCAAAATGTCAGAAGGAGTTCAAGTCAGCTGTATACAAAAGATTGAATAGTGTCGAACCATAAAAATGAAGATCTGAACGAAATGTCTGAAGATCTTTCTTTTGAAAAAGATCTTCAGAAAGCCATTCGCCTCCATCAGCGGGCTGAATTAAAAAAGGTTTTTCAATCTATTGACGAGGAAGATCTGTTTGAGATCACAGATGATGAAATGAAGGTGGCTGTTGTCAATGTCGGGAGGAGTGCGTTGAAGGATCAGTTCACTGAAGTTGACAGATCTGATCAAGGAGGGAGCTATCTCAAATTAACTGTAAGGTATGCTATGGCTGCAGCAGTGGTTGGCATTGTAATAGGAGGTCTTTATCTGCGCTTTTTCAATGAGGTTCCTGATCCTGAAGAATCTCTTGTTGTTGCTGATGCTGCAGTGAAGAACCCATCCAATGTCTTTAATGGTGAGCTTGGAAATATGCCGGACAGCAGCAGTTATCGAAAGGATATTCTGTACATCACGCAGCCTTCTGGTTCTGGTGGTGGAATCGTTTCAAAAAGGTCCATAACACTGAACTTGAATATTCTGGAACCTCAGCTCAACAGGCTCAGGAATCTTGCTGTCATTGAAGAACAGGATATCGATAGTGCCGGAAGTCAGCAGTATCGAAGGGTCAGGCATCAGATCGACTCTCTGGGCTCCCTCAGGAACACTTATTTCTACAGCGATAAAAATGGCATATTGGTCTTGAATTTATTTCAACCCATGCCGATTGACAAGATCATTTCTACGAACCCGAATAATTTCAGTTGTATTTATGTAAAATCGAATGTCGGTTATTTCCAAATTATGGATGCCGACAGTCTGCAACCCCTCATTCAGATCTCTGATAAAGGTTTGATTGAAAAGATCAGGAGGGTTGAAGAAAGGCAGCGTTCAACAAAGTAGTTGAGCAGGGTTAAAACATAACCCATGCTGAAACTGAATAGTTTTATAGATAATACGGCGAAAATGCTTCAATTCGCCTTATATTATAAGGCGAATACTAATGAATAAGGCAAAAAATGGGTATATCCGCCTTATTTTATTCAAAATGGGCATATTCATACATCAACTGCACGACTGGCCCAATGGAGAACCAACAGGGATGATGATCCCATGCAGGTAGTTTCGGGTGTGATGGGTAAAGAAAAGGTTCATTTTGAGGCTCCTTCTTCAGTGCGTATTGAAAAAGAAATGGACATATTCACGGGTTGGTTCAACGGGCAGGAAATGGATGCGCTCATGAAATCCGCCATTGCACACCTGTGGTTTGTTACCATTCATCCATTTGAGGATGGTAATGGCAGAATAGCAAGGGCTATAACAGACATGCAATTGGCTAGGGCTGATGAAACCCCGTACCGTTTTTACAGCATGAGTTCTCAAATAAGGAAGGAGCGCAATGATTATTATTTCATTCTTGAGCAAACGCAAAGAGGATCCATGGACATTACCATCTGGATACAATGGTTTTTCGGTTGTTTGGAGCGAGCATATGCATCTACGGAGCTATCCCTATCCAAGATTTTACAGAAGGCAGAATTTTGGAAGAGAAATGCTACTGTTCATTTGAATAATCGTCAGCATGCCATCATCAATAAATTGCTGGATGGTTTTGAGGGTAAGCTAACAACCACCAAATATGCCAAAATCACCAAGTGTTCCAGGGATACGGCATTAAGGGATGTTACAGATCTGATGGACAAGGGAGTATTGAAAAAGGAAGATGGACTAGGAAAGAATACAAGTTATGTGTTGGGATCTTACTAAAATAACAAAGCCCATAAAAACTGTTATCCAGTTGATTATGGGCTTTTTGTTGCTGTAGGGGGAGTACACCAACCTTTTGATATTGCTTGATATTTTGTATATCATAAAGTATATAAAGTATTGTAAATCAATATAATTTGTCTGATTAGGGGGTCAATACACAACTTTCTAAGCCTGTCAAAAAAATATATAAATTAGAAATATATTTCTAATTTATATGGTTGATGGGTTATTCATCTTAGAATTTAATAAATTTAGAAATATATTTCTAAATATGATTAAATATCAGTAAAATATCATTAAATTTGAGTCAATTAGAAATATATTTCCAATGAATAATCAAAAAATTGGCAAAATCATCCAGGAAAGAAGAGGTTATTTGAATTTAACACAGAAAGATGTGGCTGAAATGGCAGGAATTACATTTAAGTCTATATCAGAAATTGAGTTAGGCTTAAGAAATCCCTCCTTAAATACCTTAAAAAGTATTTTAGACGTGTTGGGTTTAGAATTAACAGTTCAAATTAAATCGATGAACTAATGAAAGCAGGAGTTTATAATAATGGCATTTTAGCAGGTATATTAGAAAAGCGACCAGATGGGACTTATTCATTTGAGTACGATGAAGTGTATCTGCAAAACGATAAAAACCCATCTATTAGTTTAACCTTACCACGAAGCACTAATAAGCATCAATCTGAAAAGCTATTTTCCTTTTTCTTTGGTTTATTGTCTGAGGGTGTAAATAAAAATATTCAATGCAGATTATTGAAAATTGATGAGAATGATCATTTTGGGAGATTATTGTTGACGGCACAGGAAGATAATATAGGCTCAATTACAGTAAAACCTTTATAAGATGAATTGTCCAGGATGTTATAAAAAAATAGAGAAAAATGAATATTGCCTATCATGTAGAAAGAAACTATTTGATGGCAAGCGTGTTTCTACTGTACTTGAATTTGATAAACCTAAGGCAGAAAATATAAGTATGTATAATGAGCATTCCAAAAGAATGTCTATTTCTGGAGTGCAATTAAAGTATTCCCTCAAATTAGAACTTAACAAACTTGAGTTATGCGAAAAAAATGGGCAATATATTATCAAACCAATACCAACGGCAGATCATTTAGAAATGATGGATGATGCACCAGAGAATGAGCATCTGACAATGCAAATTGCATCACAAATTTTCAATATCAAGACCGCACATAATGCTTTGATCTATTTCAAAGACGGCACACCAGCTTATATCACCAAGAGATTTGATGTAAAAGGGGATGGAAGTAAGTATATACAAGAGGACTTTGCACAAATAACCAATAGAACTAAAGAAACTCATGGGGAATACTTTAAATATGAGGGTAGCTATCTCGAAATAGGAGAGTTAATAAAAAAATTTGTACCAGCATCAATGATAGCCATTGAGAACTTGTTTAAAATAGTTTTGTTCAATTATGTTTTTTCAAACGGTGATGCACATTTAAAAAATTTCTCCTTAGTAAGGAATGACTTTGGCGAAATGGAATTATCGCCTTCTTATGATCTAATGAGCACTATTATTCACACTCCAAGTGAACGAGATACAGCCCTAGATTTATACGATAAAGACCATGAATCAGAGCATTATGCTGCCTACGGGCATTATGGGAGATCGGAGTTTATTGAATTTGCAAAGAGACTTGGTATAGTTGAAGTAAGGTATATGAGGATAATCAATGAGTTTCTTGAAAAAGAGAAAGAAGTCGATGATTTTATTCAAAATAGCTCTTTGTCCAATGAGGCCTTAGCAACTTTTTCCATAAACTTCAAATCAAGGATTAAAAGATTGTCAGTATCGACCCCTTAGTTTTTGGACAAAATGGTCCAAAAAAAGGGAAGCTTACATAACCATTGTAAAATAACAAAGCCCATAAAAAACTGTTATCCAGTTGATTATGGGCTTTTAAATGCTGTAGGGGGAGGAGTCGAACCTCCACGAGGCAGTTAGCTATAGCGCAAAGTTTTCAGTGGTCGACCCTGGTCGCCTCTTGCGAGACGGCTCTACACTACGTTTATCCTGTTATCCCCACCCCCGAGACAAGAGGGTATGTCTGCCAAAATTTCATCACCCCACAGTGGTAAAGAACTGATGCAAATTTAATATATAGGCTTATTTATTGATAATATTTCAATAATATTTTTTTATTTATTGAAAATATTTAATAAATTTGCATTCTGTTTGAACAATTATAAAAATCGAACTATTTATGGCCGCCAAATTGAATCTTGACAAACTCGACCTTCAGATCATCCAGATCATGATGCAGGATGCCGGTATTTCCTATGCCGATCTGGGCAAACAGCTTTTTGTTTCCGGCGGTACCATCCACGTGCGCATCAAAAAATTACAAGAGCTGGGGATCGTCAAAGGTACTAAACTCAATGTTGACCTCAAAATGCTGGGTTACGATATAACGGCATTTGTAGGGATCTACCTTGAAAAAAGTTCCTTGTATGATCAGGTGGCGGAAGACCTGAAACAGATCCCTGAAATCGTCAGGGTCAACTATACAACCGGTAATTACAGCATGTTCCTGGAAATCATTGCCAAGGACATCAACCAATTGAAGTATGTCTTGCATGACCAGTTGCAGAAGATCAAGGGTATTGAGCGGACAGAAACACTGATCTCATTGGAGGAGAGCTTTAACAGAAATGTTCCGGTGGCAGGTTAACTCAACTTCCTATCACTCTGCCTTTCCAATCATACCGCTTTGCCCATCCCATCATGGCAGCTATCACCGTGTAAAAAACATGCACCGGTTGCGCGATCAGAAACCATTGTAAGAGATACCTCTTGTCGAAAAACAATGCTGATCTTTTCATGATCATCAACTCAAGAATATACTTTCCCAATACTATGGATAAAAACAACACCCATAGTAAAGGATAAAAGAAAGCTGCAAAGAAAATCATCAGCAGCAATACATTCATCAGGTAAACGATGAGCAGAACCATACGTATCAGGATACTCTTATAATGGGCAGATTTACTGGCCCATCGAATCCTTTGCTGGAAAAACATTTTCCATTCAGGCATGGGTTCCGTAATTACAATGGTCTCTTTTGAAAAACAGTATTTCACTTTTCCGGGATATGCTGCTGCAATCTTTTCCATCAGCAGCATGTCGTCTCCCGTTGGTATTTTATCGATACCTTCAAATCCTCTGACTTTCTCAAATGACTCCTTTGTATACAAGAGGTTGGCACCATTGCACATGTTGAACCAACCGCGCGTAACAGCCACTGCAGTGACTGATTGCAGTGCCATGAAATCAAGGGATTGAAATCTTTCCAGAAAATTATTCTCTTTCCTGAACATCACCGGAGCTGCTACAAAAACTGCTTCTTCCTGACATTGAAAATCAACCAAGCCTTGAATCCAGTTCGATTGGAATATGCAGTCTGCATCAGTAGTAATGATGATACCATGCCTTGCTGCCCCAATGCCTTTGCTCAGTGCTGCTTTCTTTCCACTGCCTTCATCAGCGGTTAATGATATTAATTTAACACCCCGATGGAAAAAGGATTTGACGATGGCTGCTGTTTGGTCATCCGACTGATCATCCACTACAATGATCTCCATCATTTCAGAAGGATAGTTTTGCTCGAGCAGGGAAGCCAGACATCGGCTTATATACTTCTCTTCATTTCTTGCTGCAATGATGATGCTCACCGATTTTTTTACCTGTTGGCGGAAACGAAAAGGTTCTAAACTTCGCAAGACTGAAGCAACCATTGTGATGACAATTGCATACATCACAAAAACGATCAGAACAATTTGAATCAGTAGGCCTGGCATTCACCAAAAATAGAAAAGACCGACGGATACCCGTCGATCTTTCTTATGTTTAGTCTTTTTGTGCTTAGCTGGTTTTCTGAAGCTTGTAATATTTGCTGATGTCGGTAACACCCTTCTTGATCATATCAGGTGTATTGGTAAGGGTGAAATTTTCCCATTGTGCAAAACCTGCATGCGCCGGCGTTTCATATACTTCAATCCCTTCAATTCCCTCAACCACTTCAACCTTGGTGAACGCCATGCTGATGGCCAATACTGAAGTGGAAAGCAGCGTGATCAGTCCGAGTATGATCCTGATATCAGCAGCATGCCTTGCGGGTTCAAGATGATGTAGAGAGAGAATAGCAGCGTAGCTTCCAAATCCAAAGAGAATGGCAGCCAGCATAAATGTTTTTACACTTGGCATTTTATTCTCAAAGTTGGATTTCAGTTCACCGGCAAGCAGGGCAGTTGCTACAGCAGCTACCGGCAAAGCACTCACCAGCATCATGTTCAGGAGATTGCTTTCTCCGATTCCTTTGGCTGCAATGGCTCCGGAATAGAAAGCAAGCAACACGATCACCAGGAAACCAATAAACAAATTGGTAGCACGCTCGCGATTGAATTGCATCAATACCATCAACATCAAGGGGGCTTGAGCCAAAGACAGTAATGTGTTCAGAACAGTTGTGCCAGAGGCAGATGGATGTGAGAATTTCTGTACCAGCACCAGCGTGATGAATACAAAAGTGTAGAGAGAAACAAGGGCGATCAGATTGATCTCTTTCAGGTTTTGGATGGAATTGGATCTTTTCATTGGGATTGGATTTAAAACGGGACCGCTACTTTAACGCGGTCTTTCCCCCCATATTTTACAAACTGTTAAAATCGGAGAAAATTCAGTGAAAGTGCTCATAGGGGTACGTATTTATACGATGATTTACACGAAAAAACTATATTCGATGGATGAGAACGATCCGATTAACAATTCTTTTCTTGCTCACTACCTTAATATCCTATGCCCAGCAGTCGCCATATAAAATGGCCAGGACCAAAGGTTTATTGCCATTTTTAGAATACGGCCCGGGTGATGATAGACTGGGGGGAGCCAAGATGACCTATCTGGATTCAGGGGTACTGGTGAAGGTAATCGACAGTCTGAACAGTGATTATATTATAGCATTGACCGACAATCTCAGGGCTTTCATCGCCAAAACATCAGTGCAGTTTGATCCACAGTTGCAACCCAAACCGTATTATTTGAGTGGTAATTGGAAGACTTATCGTGAAGAAAGGTTTGATGTCATTACGATATCCATGCCCGAGCGTTTGCCTTACAGAAGCATTATGCAGGTGAATCCGAACCGGCTGATCATTGATCTTTTTGGTATTACTTCCAATACCAATTGGATCACCCAAAAGGGACTAACATCGGAGTTGCGCAATACCTGGTTTGAACAAATGGAAAACGGAGTGCTTCGCGTTTATGCAGATCTCAAAAGCTCTATGCATTGGGGGCATTCTGTTCATTATGATTCTATAGGATCAAGATTGGTGATCAAAGTGAAACATGCACCGGACAAAAAAATGCATAATCTTTTTGTTGCTGTAGACGCCGGCCATGGTGGCGACAACTCCGGAGCGGCAGGAAATTTTTCCGGAAAGCTTGAAAAAAACCTCACCCTTGTGTATGCCAACGCATTGGAAAAAGAGCTGAAGAAGAATGGCATCAAAAAAGTTTTCATGACAAGGCAGAAAGATACTTCATTGTCGATGCCGGAACGGATCATGATGTTGAGAGATACTCTGCCAGACCTGCTGATCAGCATACATTTCAATTCATCATCTGTGGATACGGTGAAAGGTACAAGTACTTTTTATCGTCATATCGGATTTCGGCCGCTGACACAATCTATCCTGAAAAGGATGACTGCATTGGGATTGGATGAGTTCGGCAATGTAGGAAGCTTCAATTTTGCCTTGAGTGGTCCAACGGAATATCCCAACTGTCTGGTAGAAGTTGCTTTTCTCAGCAACAGAAAAGACGAACAATTTATTTTGAATAAAACTACACCGGCAAAAGTGGCGAGAGCCATCAGATTGGGTATTACCGATTGGCTGAAGTCGCATTCCTTACCATAATGCATCAAGTTTCATAATATGTCTGAATTCATTTCCATTGATTGGGGTACAACATCCTTAAGGGTAAGTCATTGTTCTGATGGAGGCCATACCATCATTGGTTCCCTTGCAACCCATGACGGAGCACTTGCTATGAATCAGCGTTTTCTCGCCAAAGGCAATCTTTCGCCTGAGGCAAGACGGGCTTTTTATCAGGAAGTCATGAGTGTTGCTATTGGGCAATTGAATATTTCTTCGGATCAACAACTTCCCGTGTTGATGTCAGGCATGGTTTCAGCTACAATCGGTATGGAAACCCTGCCCTATGCTCGATTGCCTTTTATGTTGGATGGAAGCAAGGCTGTGGTAAAGAAATGGGAAATCGCAAACCAGCGATTTGCTATGGTATCGGGTCTTGCAACAGAGGATGATCTGATGCGGGGGGAGGAAACACAGCTTGTGGGAGCAGCCACGATTGTAGACATTGGAAAGGATGAAGCCTTGTTTATCTTTCCGGGTACACATGCCAAGCATGTAAAAATAAAGAGAGGAGAAGTTGAGGGATTCAAAACCTATATGACCGGCGAAGTTTTTTGTCAGATGTTCAGTAACAGTATCCTCGCACAATCCGTTGCTGTTCATCATGATCACAACGATCGTAACACAAGTTCATTTCTGAAAGGGGTTGTGGAAGGAGCAGAAGGAAATATACTTCAGTCCATGTTCAGGGTTAGAACTGCAGGTATGTTCAATCGAATGAACAAAGAAGAAAACTTTTCCTATCTCAGTGGAATGCTCATTGGAGCCGAATTGAAGGATCTTATCGGTTCTTCATCCCAACCAATCATACTTTGTGGTAATGGTGAAATGATGCAGGCCTATCAGGAAGCATTGAAAGTGCTAGGTATTGGAAAAGGTCAAAATGATATTTTCATTGTGGATTCACATCAGGCAACAGCAATAGGCCAATACAAAATCAATGAACTTGCTTCTCATATATAATCAGTAATTTCAGTCCTTAAATCCTTTGCAATGGAACTCAAGAACAACTTCATTCATCATGTGTATTTCTGGCTCAAGAATCCCGAAAGCAAGGAAGATTTACAGAAGCTGATTGCCGGTCTGGAGGCACTTGCTGCCGTGAAAGAAATAAAAATGTATCATATAGGAGTGCCCGCTCCCACTGACAGGGAAGTCATCGACAATACTTATGCTGTTTCGTGGCTCAATGTATTTGAAACAGCCGAAGACCAGGATACTTATCAAACCCATCCTCTTCATCTGAAATTCATTGATGATTGCTCTCATCTTTGGAGCAGGGTGAAAGTGTATGATTCCATCCAGCATTGATCTCTTTAAATTATCCTGATGCTCAATAAAGGCAAGTCGGCCGCCCTTGGTTTTATTTTTGTTACTGTACTCATTGATGTGATCGGGTTTGGTATCATTATTCCCGTCATGCCCAAACTGATACAGCAATTGACCGGCGGGGATATGAGTGTTGCTTCCCGATATGGTGGTTTGCTCATGTTCACATATGCCCTGATGCAATTTCTTTTTGCTCCCATTTTGGGTAATTTGAGTGATCAGTACGGGAGGAGATCGGTCATCCTGTTCTCTCTTTTTGGTTTTGGCATTGATTATTTGTTGCTGGCCTGGGCGCCCAATATCATCTGGCTTTTTGCAGCCCGAATTTTATCGGGCATAACCGGTGCGAGCATAACAACAGCGTCTGCCTATATCGCAGACATCAGCACACCGGAAAAGAGGGCACAGAATTTTGGTATGTTGGGAGCCGCATTTGGATTGGGTTTTATCATTGGCCCCCTTATTGGAGGAGTGATGGGACAGTACGGTGAACGGGTTCCCTTTCTGTTTGCAGCGGGGCTGACGCTGGTCAACTGGCTGTATGGTATGTTTGTTTTGCCGGAATCCCTTGATAAAGAAAAAAGAAGAAAGTTTGAATGGAAGCGAGCCAATCCGGTTGGTTCGCTGATGCATCTGAAAAAATATCCGGCGGTTGCAGGACTTATCCTTTCGCTTACGCTCATTTATGTAGGTGCCCATGCCGTGCAGAGCACATGGAGTTATTATACCATGAAGAAATTCAACTGGGATTCGGCCATGGTGGGGTACTCGCTTGCTTTCGTGGGTTTGATGATCGCACTTGTGCAGGGCGGACTGATCAGGGTCGCCATTCCCAAACTCGGTCAGTCCAGGGCTTTGTTCATTGGATTACTGATGTACACCATCGGCATGTTCCTTTTTGCTTTTGCTGCATCCACCTGGATGATGTTTGCATTTTGTTCTGTTTATTGTTTGGGTGGTATTGCAGGACCGGCGCTGCAGGGTATCATTTCTTCTCATGTTCCAGCCAATGAGCAAGGGGAATTGCAGGGAGCACTTACCAGTCTGATGAGTGCCACCTCGATTGTGGGTCCCTTATTGATGACCAATCTTTTTTCTTATTTCAGCAAGGATCAGTCGGGATTTTATTTCCCGGGAGCCCCTTTTTTGGCTGGAGCCGTATTGTTTGCTTTCAGCACCTTAATCAGTTACAGGAGTTTGCAGGCAGAGAAAAAGTCGGTTCCCTTTTAGCCCAAATCTGTTAAATATTTGCCATTTGACAGCATTATGACCAATTATTCTTTGAAAATCAAATAATTGGAGTAGTTTTGTTCTGTTATTTGAGTTAAGTACAGTACTCGGTAATTGAAAGTATTTTCTGCTAAGCATCAAATCTGCTAAGTGTTAAGTAGTCTTCTTTACTCCTGTGTTTCTCTCAGCATTTTTAATCTAATGTTTTTGTAATGAACATTTATGTTTCAAATTTAAGCTTCAACGTACAGGATGAAGACTTAAAAGGTTTTTTTGAAGAATACGGAGAAGTATCTTCAGCCAAAGTGATCACCGACAAATTCACTGGCCGTAGCCGTGGCTTCGGTTTTGTTGAAATGTCTGACGACGCAGCCGCTCAGAAGGCCATCCAGGAACTGGACGGTGCAACTGTAGAAGGCCGTGCCATCAAGGTAAGCGAGGCCAAGCCTCGTGAGCAACGCCCCAACAATGGTGGCGGTGGTGGACCTCGCCGCAACTTCGGTGGCGGTGGCGGCGGCAACCGTTGGTAAGATCATCTTTACCGCATTGAAAAAGGGAACCTATTGGTTCCCTTTTTTGTTGGATAGATCTGAAAGTTTATGCCCTTGATTATCTTAGTAAAAAAATAGAAATGAGTATAGTAAATGAATTCAATGAGTACCGTGAAAGGATGAATGAAGTGATCCTTGGCAAGGGCAATCTTGTCATGAAACGTTTATGGAATCTGGATACGAATACCTACCAGGAAGGCGCATTGGATGTGAAGACCAAGGAAATGCTGGGACTGGTGGCCAGTATGGTATTGCGTTGTGATGACTGTATCAAATATCATCTGGGTAAATGCCATGAACTGGGAATAGGCACGGATGAGCTCTATGAGGTTTTTTCCGTTGCCAATATTGTAGGAGGTACGATCGTTATCCCTCATACCCGCAGAGCAGCAGAATACTGGGAAGCCTTACAGGAGGAAAAGAGTGAATAATTCAGTATATTTATATACCTAAATCCAACATATGAGTGAGGTTACAACAGCGCCGTCATTGACGTCAAAAGATTTCCAGACAGACCAGGAGGTCAGATGGTGTCCAGGTTGCGGAGATTATTCTATTCTCGCACAGGTGCAAAAAATCATGCCTACACTAGGCATTCCTCGTGAGAACATCGTGATTGTTTCCGGTATCGGTTGTTCCAGTCGTTTCCCATACTACATGGAAACCTTCGGTATGCATTCCATCCACGGCAGGGCAACAGCCATTGCAAGTGGATTGAAAGCAGCAAGGCCCGATCTCAGTGTTTGGATCGTTTCAGGCGATGGAGATTCACTCAGCATTGGCGGTAACCATACCATCCATATGCTGCGCAGAAACTTCAATGTCAACTTCATGGTCTTCAACAACCAGATCTATGGTTTGACGAAGGGCCAATATTCACCTACATCAGAAGAGCATAAAGTAACCAAATCCACTCCTTTCGGAAGCATTGATCATCCCTTTAATCCTGCAGCTTTGGCCATGGGTGCGGATGCTACTTTTGTGGCCAGGAGCATGGACCGTGATCCAAAGCATTTGCAGGAAATGTTGCTCAGGAGTAATGCACACGTAGGAGCTTCCTTCCTGGAGATCTATCAGAATTGCAACATCTTCAACGATGGCGCTTTCGAAATATTCACCGAAAAAGGTACCAAGGCTATGGAAACTTTATTCCTCGAACAGGGTAAACCCTTGTTGTTTGGCGCCAATAAGGAGAAGGGTATCAAGCTCGACGGATTCAGACCTGTAGTGGTTGAACTCGGTGAAGGTGCAAGTGCGGAAGATTGCTGGGTACACGATGAAAAGGATTTTTACAAAGCACAGATATTGACGCGCATGTTTGATGATCCCCGTGTGGAAGGTCACCTGCCAAGACCTTTCGGAGTGTTCTATCAAACGGAGCGTCCCTGCTATGAGGAACAGATGCAGATACAGCTGGATGAGATCATTGCCAAGAAAGGCAAGGGTGATCTGAATAAATTGCTAAGAGGCAATGAAACCTGGACCATCTCCTAGTCGGTGCTCATCAGCATACATCCCCGGAATCCTCAGGAAAGATTGATCAGGCAGGCAGCAGAGATCCTGCGCAACGGAGGTGTCATCATTTATCCTACGGATACTGTATACGGACTTGGATGTGATATTTTTCAACCCAAGGCAATAGAAAGGGTATGTCGGATCAAAGGCATTGATCCGATCAAAGCCAATCTTTCATTTGTGTGCAGTGATCTTTCGGATCTGAGCAAATATGCCAAGTCCATTTCCACGCCGCATTATCGTTTCATCAAGAATCATATTCCGGGTCCCTTTACTTTTATTCTTCCTGCGAGCAGGGAGGTTCCCAAGATCCTGAAGAGCCGTAAAGACACTATTGGGTTGCGTATTCCGGATCATCGCATCACGCATGCACTCGCAGCTGAGTTGGGGCATCCTATTTTGAGTTCATCGCTCCCTGGAGAGATGGTGGAAGAATACACGGATCCGGAATGCATCCATGATAAGTTTGAAAAACTTGTTGATCTTGTAATCGATGGTGGCATCGGAGGTATGCAGTATTCTACGATCGTTGATATGACGGAAGAAGAGCCAGTGATAACCCGTCAGGGTATGGGGTTGGTATCATAGTACAATGGTGATGCCTCTGTGTCTGGGTCTCAGCCATCTTCTTTTCATTTCTCTTTTGATCAGCTGTCTTTTTAATCTGTTGGCTTTCCCTCTGGCAATCTTGCCAAACCTCGGATGAGCCCGGTATTCAAGCTCTGTTTTTGTCAAGCTACTCATATTGTTATTTGCTTCAGCGGTAGCAAATGTCATGATCATGGCAATGGCCAGCAGGAATAGATTTTTTGTTTTCATGATCTGTTGATTTAATCGTTTAATTCTTGACTGTAGCAGGAGGACAAGGTTTAATCCTATCAGTTTTCAATTCTTTTTTTAACATTTCCGATATATTCCTCAGGGTTGATTTTTAAATGTCAGGGCTATGGCCTATTTTTATCCCAACTCCTGCTTTGTGAACAACTATAAACATTATTTTCTGATAGCATTGATGTGTATGTCCATCAATGCAACCTTTTCACAGGTATCCCTCAAGTCGCTGACGACTGCATATACCCAGAACTTCAATACCCTGAAGACATCTGGAACGAGCTCAACCGTTCCTGCGGGTTGGACTTTTCTGGAAACCGGGACAAATGCAAACAATACATACGAAGCAAATAGTGGCAGTCTGACAACAGGCAATACCTATAGTTACGGCGCAGGCACCACCACTGAGAGAGCTTTTGGTGCACTGGGTTCCGGTTCTTTGTCGCCTGCTTTGGGTGTTTCCTTTAAAAATACAACCGGGAAGGTCCTGAGATCTATGACCATTACCTATATCGGTGAAATGTGGCGAAAGGGCGATCTTAACAGGGAAGACAGATTGGATTTCCAGTTGAGTACAAACGCGACTTCATTGGGAAACGGCACATGGACAGATGTCAATTCGCTTGATTTTGTTGCACCCGCCTCAACTACCATTGGTGCCAAAGACGGAAATGTTATTGCTAACCGGGCAACAATCACGGCAACAATTGAAGGACTATCGATTGCCTCAAATGCAGTATTCTGGTTGAGGTGGAAGGATTTTGATGCTACCGGAAGCGATGATGGATTATCGGTTGATGATTTCCGCATCAGTATTTCAGCCACAGATCTCACTCCACCAACCGTTATCGCATTAACACCCTCATCCGGTTCTCTGGATAATCCGGTGAGCGGCACTCTTAAAATGACATTCAACGAGACCGTAACCAAAGGAACGGGTACTATTTTCATCAAGAAATTTACGGATGGCAGTATTGTAAAAAATATATCTTCTGCTGATGCATCAGTTACTGTTAGCGGTAACGTTGTTTCCATATCGTATAGTGGGCTCACCAATAATACCGTTTACTACGTTGAAATCAGCAACGGCACATTCAAAGATCTTTCAAACAACAATTATACAGGTATCAGCGGATCAGGTGCTTGGAATTTCAGTACCCAGATTGGTGGTAAATTGAAAATTGTAAACTGGAACATAGAATGGTTTGGTTCATCTTTGGGTCCAACAGATGATGCTTTGCAGGAACAGAACGTAAAAACTATTTTCCAAAACATCAATGCTGATCTCTATGCGTTGGGTGAGATCGTAAGTGTGAGCAGGCTGCAAAATATTGTAAGTCAGATGCCCGGTTATGAATACATTGTTTCAGATTTTTGCTCCAATAGTACAAATGCCACTGGATGTGCAAGTGATCAGAAACTGGCCTTTGTATACAGGTCTTCTGTTGTTAAAAATCTCAGATCATACGGTGTCCTGAGGAGTCCTAATAGCAGCAGCACAGCCAAATATAACTGGAGCAATGGAAGATTTCCATTTTTGATGGAGGCTGAAGTACTTTCCAACGGTGTAAGCAAAATCATTCAGTTCGTTGCGGTGCATGCCAAGGCCAATACTGCCGATCACATTGAATCATACAACAGGAGAAAAAATGGTGCGCTGGAGTTGCGCGATTCCCTGCTGGTTCAATATCCTTCCTCTAACTGGGTCGTATTGGGAGATTACAATGATGATCTTGACAAGACCATCACTACGCAAATGGCGCCTGTCACCGAGAGCTCATTTGCCTCGTTTACCAATGAACCCAGTTTCCATCCCATTACCTTGCCGCTCAGTCTTGCCGGTCAGCCTTCTACGGTATCTTATCCTGATATCATCGACCACGTAACGGTTTCCAATGAGATGTATCAATTTTATGTTCCTAATTCTGCTAGAACACTGAAGACAGAAGTTGAGTCATGGGTTACCAATTTTGGTTCTACAACATCCGATCATTATCCCATTTATTCTGAATTCATTCTCACTGATGGAATAACCCAGGCAGCTAATAACAAATTCCATCATCAATCTGAATCTGCTTCTGGGGATCTTACCGTGAAAGCCTTCCTCAGTGGTGACGTTTTGCATGCAAATATGAGTGCTTCATATGAGGGTCCATTGGTATTGCAGATCATGGATATGAATGGCAGAATTATGTCAGCCACCAACGCCAGGTTGATAAAGGGCACACAACAATTCAAATGGAATGTTCGCAGCTGGCCTGCCGGTATTTATCTGATTCGTGTCCAAACCGGAAAACTGCTTAAGGTTGAAAAGATCTTTGTTCCTGGGAATTGATCCTGTTTAAACATCCAACTTCAACTGCAGGGGTTTGATCTGAAAACTTTTTCTGTGCAGCGGGCATCTGCCGAATTTTTCCATGGCCTTGCGGTGATCCAATGTTCCGTATCCCTTGTTTTTGATCCATTGGTATTCCGGAAATTTTTCATGTTGTTCGAGCATGTAATCGTCGCGGTAGGTCTTTGCCAGGATGCTGGCAGCCGCAATGGATGCATAGGTGCCATCGCCTTTGATGATGGTTTGGTGAGGAATTTTCTGAAAGGATTTGAACCGGTTTCCATCAACAATGATAAATCCAGGAGCCGGCTTTAGTTTTTTCAATGCCAGATGCATGGCCTTGATGGAAGCATTCAGGATATTGATTCTGTCGATCTCCTCCACGTCTACACTGGCTACAGCCCAGCTGATCGCTGCAGCTTTTATGGTTTCCCGTAATGCATATCTTGTCTTCTCGTTGATTTGCTTAGAATCATTGAGCAAAGGATCTGAAAAATCAGCTGGAAGGATGACGGCAGCTGCAAATACAGGACCAGCCATACAACCCCTTCCCGCCTCATCACAACCGGCCTCGGGGCTAATTATCTGGTGAAATGGTTTAAGCATTCGCTGCAAAGTATAGAAAAAAACAGATCAAAAAAGTTGATCGTCAACCTCTCGCAATACCTTTGCGGGATGATGCAGGAAGGTACCATAAAAAAATCCAATGCCGTAGCCATCTGGCTGATGATTGGTGTTTTCATGATCATTGTGCAGGTCTTGCTGGGAGGCATAACAAGACTCACTGGTTCGGGATTATCCATCACAGAATGGAAGCCTATTCTTGGTGCTGTTCCTCCCATGAATGAGGCCGACTGGCTGGAGGCTTTTGAAAAATACAAACAGATCGGACAGTTCAAGCAATTGAACTTTGAGTTCACCTTGTCGGATTTCAAATTCATATATTTCTGGGAATGGTTCCATCGTGAATGGGCAAGGTTTATCGGAGTGGTATTTTTCATTCCCTTTGTTTGGTTTGTAGCAACGAAAAAGATCAAAAAAGAAATGATCAATCCCATGATCATTCTTTTTCTGCTGGGCGCCTTGCAGGGTTTGCTGGGATGGATCATGGTGAAGAGTGGTTTGAACGAAGAAGATCTTTACGTTAGTCATATACGGCTGTCTATTCACTTCATGGCTGCATTGGGATTGCTTTGTTATACCCTGTGGTTTGCATTGAAATTGATGGTTGATCGATCGCAGCTGGTGGTTGCTCCATCCTTGCAAAAATTCAGTTTGGGAGTATTGGTATTGCTAATTGTGCAACTGGTTTTCGGTGCCTTCATGGCTGGCTTGAAGGCAGCGAATTTTGCTACCACCTGGCCACTGATCAATGGAGAATTTATTCCCTCTTCACTGGCTGATGATACGATCAGCAGTTTCACGCATGATCCGCTGGCAGTGCATTTCATTCACCGCAACCTTGCCTACATCATCACTATAGTTGTGATCATCTGGTATATGCGTGCCAAAAAAATAACTGGGAGTAGTTTATTTGAGCGATTCAAGATATTCCCCCCGATCATGATACTCTTTCAGGTATTATTGGGGATCCTGACTGTTTTGTATGCCAATCATCCAAATGCCTTGCTTTGGCTGGGGGTAGCCCATCAGTTCACAGGAATGATGTTCCTGTTGCTGATGGTCACGCTGATTTTTTTGATCAGGAGAAAATGATCAGCCGGGATTGAATTCAATAGGATAGCCCAGGAGTTGTTTCAATTGTGATGTGGTGATGCGTTGTACCTGTTCAGAGGCATCGTTCTTGAAGAGCAACGCATGAAGGATGAGTTTGGTACGTGTATTGTATACCACCTTCCAGCAATATTCAGGAACAGCAACACCATTTCCTATTCGTTGTTTGCCATAGATGGCTCCGGTGTATATTTTGAGTCTGTCTTTCTGGCTTTGTTTACGGATCGTAGTCTCCCAGCTTTTCCATGAGCCTCTGTTCAACTGTGGATGTTGCGGTATACAATTGTAATAAGAGAAAGTACATTTTTCTTTTTCGCAGTCGTATGCAAAATCTTCTGCATTCGCGAGATGGCCTCTATCATATCCGCTTTTCAGATAATCTTTGTTGGTAGCAGAGCCATATTCTTTCGAGAAACTAAGTTTTTGTCGCGAACATTCTCCGCCGCCCTTGTATAAATAGTAAACAACATACAGGGGAGATTTCAAGGCATAGGAATAGTAAGAGGTATAAACCGGTTTTTGTACGACTGTATCAATTCGCTGCGCGGAAGCGGCAAGTCCAATGAACAGCAGACAGATCAAAAGGGAAATCTTCATAGATCGACTACCATTTTAATAATACGCTTCCCCAAGTGAATCCGCTGCCGAAGGCAGCGAGACAAATGACGTCGCCTTCTTTCACTAAACCTTTTTCCCAGGCTTCGCAGAGGGCAATGGGAACAGAAGCGGCAGTGGTATTGCCGTATTGCTGGATGTTGTTGTAAACCTGGTCATCGCGCAACTTGAGTGTCTGCTGCACAAACTGTGCGATGCGAAGGTTGGCCTGATGTGGGATCAGCAGGTTGATGTCGGCCGGTGTCATGTTATTTTTTATCAGCGCTTCCATGATCACTTCCGGAAACTTGACAACCGCTTTTTTGAAAACGGTTTGCCCATCCATTCTCGGATAGATCTCGCCATTGCTGATCATGGAATGGGTCATGAACATTTGTCCGATCTCAGCCGTATCGAAAGTGGCATAGTTCTTTTCTTTCCAGTGATTGGCGTGTGTGCCCGGATTGAACATGGCGAGGTTCTCAGCATATTCACCATCGCTGTGCAGGTGTGTACTGAGGATGCCTTCTCCTTCTTTCTCTGTGGGTTGCATCACCACAGCACCGGCACCATCTCCAAAGATTACCGTTACATTTCTGCCGCGTGTTGAGAAGTCAATTCCAAAAGATTGCTTTTCACTTCCGATGACCAGGATATTTTTATATGTGCCTGTGCGAATGAATTGATCAGCTATGCTGAGTGCATAGATAAAGCCACTGCATTGGTTGCGCACATCGAGGGCCCCGATCTCTTTCATTTTCAATTCACGTTGTACGATCACCCCACAACCGGGGAAATAATAGTCCGGACTCAGTGTGGCGAAGATGATGAAGTCGATATCCTGCGGGGTTACGCCTGCTCTTTCCATCGCGATCTTTGCTGCTTCGATACCCATAGTAGCCGTAGTTTCACCGGTTCTGTCGCCATAGCGCCTCTCTTTGATCCCCGTTCTTTCCTGTATCCACTCATCGCTGGTATCCATATACTGCAGCAGATCATTGTTGGTGACCACATTGGAAGGCAGGTATTTGCCGATGCCGGCGATTTTAGATTTGATAGCCATCAGATGGTAGACATTAGACGTTAGGAATTAGGAATTCAATTTTTTATTTTAACATAACAATTCTTCGACCAATAAGTTCCAAAAGATAAGTTTCAAATCCCTCATTCCCAACTTCTATTTCCTTGTTCCTAATTTCTAACTTCTAATTCCTAACGTCTAATTTAACTTGCCCACCCCGCTGAAAAGGGGTAACTTTGCGGCGACTAAACAATCGTATGAACATCAGAAACATCGCCATCATTGCCCACGTAGACCATGGAAAGACCACTTTGGTGGACAAGATCCTGCATACTGCGAAGGTATTTCGTGACAATCAGGAGACCGGAGAGCTGATCATGGACAGCAATGACCTGGAAAGAGAAAGAGGTATCACCATCTTCAGCAAGAATGCTGCGGTTACGTATAATGATATCAAAATCAATGTAATAGATACCCCTGGCCACGCCGATTTCGGTGGTGAAGTGGAGCGTGTTCTGAAAATGGCCGATGGTGTGATCCTGTTGGTCGACGCCTTCGAAGGTCCCATGCCCCAGACCCGTTTCGTTCTGCAGAAAGCCCTCCAGCTGAACCTGCATCCGATTGTGGTCATCAACAAGGTCGACAAACCGAATTGCCGTCCCGATGAAGTGCATGATGCCGTTTTTGAGCTTTTCTTCAACCTGGACGCTACTGAAGAACAGCTGAACTTCCCCACCTATTATGGCTCGGGTAAGAATGGCTGGTTTAACGACAGCTTAAACCCAACTGACAATATCATCCCTCTGATGGAAGGCATCATCAAGCATGTACCTCCACCTAAGACCGAAGAAGGTACCCTGCAGTTGCAGATCACCTCATTGGATTATTCATCTTTCCTCGGTCGTATCGCCATCGGAAAAGTGGCCAGGAATACCATCCGTGAGAACCAGCCAATCACCCTGATGCAGGCTGATGGTTCCATGAAGAAACAACGTGTGAAAGAGCTCTATGTATTTGAGGGAATGGGCAAGCGGAAGGTAACAGAAGTGCATGCCGGTGACCTTTGTGCCGTTGTAGGTATCGAAGATTTCAATATCGGTGATACCATTGCAGATTTCGAAAATCCTGAAGCTCTTCCGGTGATCCATGTGGATGAACCTACCATGAGCATGATGTTCAGCATCAACAATTCTCCCTTCTTCGGAAGAGATGGTAAGTTCGTAACCAGCCGTCACCTGCGCGACCGCCTGATGAAGGAAACCGAAAAAAATCTTGCTCTCCGCGTGAAAGAAACCGATAGTGCGGACAGCTTCCTGGTGTATGGCCGCGGTATCCTACACCTCGGTGTATTGATCGAGACCATGAGAAGAGAAGGATATGAGCTGACGATCGGACAACCACAGGTGCTGGTGAAAGAGATCGATGGTAAAAAATGTGAGCCCTATGAGGTGCTCGTGGTAGATGTACCTGAGGAATACGCTTCCAAAGCAATCGACCTGGTGAGCAGAAGAAAAGGTGAGATGACCGTGATGGAGACCAAGGGTGATATGCAGCATATCGAATTCGAGATACCTTCACGTGGATTGATCGGTCTCCGCACCAACATGCTGACCAATACAGCCGGTGAAGCCGTAATGGCGCATCGCTTCAGTGAATACAAGCCTTGGAAAGGACCTATCCCAGGCAGGAACAATGGTGTGCTGCTGGCCAAAGAGGGTGGAAGTACAACCGCTTATTCTCTTGATAAATTACAGGATCGCGGTTTCTTCTTTGTAGATCCGGGAGAGGAAGTGTACAAGGGAATGGTGATCGGTGAGAACAATAAGCCCGGTGATCTTGTAGTGAACCCCAATGAAGGAAAAAAACTGACCAATATGCGTGCCAGTGGAACAGATGGTGCCGCCAGTATCGCTCCCAAGCGTTTGATGACACTGGAAGAGTGCATGGAATATATTCAGCATGATGAATGCATTGAGGTTACGCCCAACTTCATCAGGATGCGTAAGGTCATTCTCGACGAAACAGAGAGGAACCGTCTGGCCAAACAAATGAAGGCCGAAGCTGTTTAACAGATATGAAAAGGACATTGATCGTCATTTGCGTATTGGTCGGCCTGGCAGTTGCCCAACAAGCATCCGCACAATGTTCCATATGCACCAAAACAGCACAGCAACTCGGTCATAAACCTGCAAAGGGATTGAACAGCGGTATCATCTATCTGATGATTGCTCCATTGGCCATCATTGGATTTGTAGGATATCGATGGTTCAAAGGCGGTGGTGCAGAACCCGGTCAAGATCAAACCTATTGATACATGAAAAGGATCATCAGAAGCGCATCATTCCTTGTGCTCATTTTTGCCGTTCATTCCTGCACTGTGAACAATGTTACCGTTGATGAAAAACTCGGCAGGATCTTCGAGAACAATGGTGTGAAGGGAACTTTCGGTATGTTTGATAACAGCCGGGGTGAGTTCACAATCTACGATCTCGATCGTTTCAAGTCGCCTGCAGTACCCGGACAAACCTTTCAGGTATTGAGCACACTGATCGCCCTGCATACCGGGAAACTTACGGATGAACGCTCCACCGTCACTGCCGGTGATAGTGTTTACTCAACGCTGCGAATCGATAGTGCTTTTAAAAAACATTCAGATCCGCATCTGACTGCTGTTGCCAAATTGATCGGCAGAGATACCTTGAAATACTGGATCGACAGTGTTAAATACGGAAATAAAAAGATCGGTAAAGCGTTAACTGCATTCTGGAATGATAGCCTCACTATTTCTCCTGATGAACAACTTGGATTGGCCAAGCGTTTGTATTTCAGGCAGCTTCCTTTCCGTGCGAGTGTTCAGGAGAGTGTAAAGAAGATGATGGTGGTGCAGAACAATTCCCAATTGCAGCTGGCCTATCAGATTGGTATCATTCCTCAAGTAAAGGGTCAACTGGTTTGGGTGATGGGATGGATCGAAGAAAACAGACACGTATATCCATTTGTTGTGCAGTTTGATGCAGCCCCGGATGCAGATGGAAGAGCCATCGGTGAAAAGCTTTCCAGGGAACTGCTGGAAGATCTTGGTTTCTTCAAAGGAAGAATGTAGTTTGGTTGGACAAATATCAAAATAACTTGTCCCTTGTCCCCAGTCCCTTCAACCTATCTTAATAAAAATTCATGTCTCTTACTCAATATACACGCCTGCAAACTACCGAAGTAAAGATCGGTGATCTGTTGCTGGGCAACGGCCACCCTATCCGGGTGCAGACCATGACCACTACGGATACCATGGATACCATGGCGACGGTTGAACAAACGATCCGTTGTATTGAAGCCGGTGCTGAACTGGTAAGGATCACGGCGCCATCAAAAAACGAAGCGCTCAATCTCCAGAACATCAAGGATGAACTGCGCAAGCGTGGCTATCATACTCCCCTTGTTGCCGATATTCATTTCACGCCCAATGCTGCAGAGATCGCCGCGCGTATCATCGAGAAGGTGAGGGTGAATCCCGGCAATTATGCCGACAAGAAAAAATTCGAATTCATTGAATATACCGATGCTGCCTATACCGAAGAGATCGAACGCATCAGGGAGAGATTCATTCCCTTGGTTCGGATCTGTAAGGAGTATGGCACTGCGATGCGTATTGGCACCAACCATGGTTCCTTGAGTGATCGTATCATGAGCAGGTATGGCGACAGTGCCATTGGTATGGTGGAGAGTGCGATGGAGTTTCTCCGCATCGCCCGTGATGAGAGCTATCACAACATTGTACTGAGTATGAAGTCGAGCAACCCGCAGGTGATGGTACAAGCCTATCGCCTGCTGGTGCAAAGCATGCAAAATGAATTCGGATCTTGTTATCCCCTGCACTTGGGTGTTACGGAAGCGGGCGATGGTGAAGATGGAAGGATCAAGTCTGCCATTGGCATCGGCACATTATTGGAGGATGGCATTGGTGATACCATTCGTGTTTCACTGACAGAAGATCCTGAATTCGAGATCCCTGTTTGTAAGGATATTGTAAAGAGGTATAACAACCGTCATGATGCTATTGTATTACCCGATATCATCAAGTTACCCTATTCACCATTCGAATACAAAAGAAGACAGTCCGCTCCGGTTGAAAACATCGGAGGCAAGCAGGTGCCTGTGGTACTGGCGGATATGGGTGCGATAAAAGATCTCACTCCTGATCATTTGCAAAGTATCGGATATACGTATGATGGAGCAACCGATAAATGGACGATCAGCGATGCGGCTGCAGATTATGTATATACCGGTGAAAAGCCCATTGCATTTCATTTGCCGGGAACATTGAAGAATGTAGTTTATGCTCCATTTTGGGAAGAAGCAGAATCCTGTTTTCCACTGTTTCTTTTGAAAGATTTTCAATCCGCAGAGAAGAAAAGCAATCGCATCAATTTTGTTTCTGTAGATTGTTATGATGCGTTGGGTAAGGAAGATGGTCCCAATCCTACCACCATAGCTTCGTTACAACATGCTGCCAATGATCCTACCGTTGTATTTTGTCTCACCAGTGCCAATACCAATGCCATGCAGAGTGTGCGAAGGATGCTGATTGAGTTCGCAGCATTGGGTATACAAAGTCCTGTTATCTTGTCCACCATCAGCAGTCACCATACACCTGACGAACACCTGATCCATTTTGCTACTGAGACGGGAGCGATACTTCTTGATGGTATGGGAGATGGCATCAGCCTTGGTTTTGGGCCCGACAGCGCCATGGACAATCCGGTTGTCAAGGGTCGAACCTACCTCACAGTAAAAGACATTTATCAGTTTGCCAACAATACGGCCTTCAGCATTTTGCAGGCAACACGCACACGTATCTCCAAAACAGAATACATCAGTTGTCCCAGTTGCGGGAGAACCCTTTTTGATCTGCAGGAAACTACTGCAAAGATCCGCTCCGTTACCAATCATCTGAAGGGTGTGAAGATCGCTATCATGGGATGCATTGTGAACGGTCCCGGTGAAATGGCCGATGCTGATTTCGGATATGTAGGCAGCGGTCCCGGCAAGATCACATTGTACCGCGGCAAGGAAGTCGTTAAGAAGAGTGTCGACAGTGAAGTCGCTGTTGATGAGCTCATTGATCTGCTCAAGGAAAGCGGTGCCTGGGTGGAGCCTGCTTGATCAGGTATGCAAAGAAATGCCCTGCTCGATGTATGTTTTTCCTGACAACATTGCATCATTCAGTAACCTCATATTTTCATCCAGATTTTTTCTTTCTGCTTCGTTGTGATGAAAGTGGTATACTACTCCGGAGTATTTCAGGAATTGAAGATCTACTCCTGCGTTCATCAATCGCACAGCGATGTCATTGTCTTCTTTACCCCAGCCTTTGAAAGTTTCATCATAGCCATTGACCAACAGGAGATCTTTTTTCCAGAATGACATATTGCAACCGAGCACATAATTGTATTTTCTTTTTTTCCTTGAAAAATTCATGTGTGCCCATGCCAGCAACCGGTTATTCATTGCATTGTATCTTTTGCTGATGTGTTTACTGAGAATGGAAGGATAAAAAACAGTTTTTCTTTCAAGTATTCGTCTGCTCAGCAAATCATCCATGGGTACGCGACTACCGCTGAGAAAAGTTCCTTTTCTTGAGAAGTGTAAGTGAGATTTGATAAAATCGCGATGGAAGATAAGATCTCCATCAGCCTGTATGATATAATCTCCTTTGGCAATGGCAAACCCTTTGTTTCGAATTCTGGCCAGTTGAAAACCTTCATCAGGCTGCCAGATGTGCACTACGGGAATATGCGACCTATTTTGAAATTCTTTTATGACATGCTGTGTCGACTCACCGCTTCCATCATCGCAGATGATGATCTCATCAGGCAGATGAGATTGCAGCAGCACAGAGTCAAGACAGATCCTGAGTGCTTCCGGCCAGTTATAAGTGGCGATGCAAAGTGAGCAGCTGGTCCTTTTCATCTGATTGACTGTTGTGCAGTTATGCTGTGAATTTAGCAGGATAAAGCGGATATTTGATGTGTGATCTCCATTATTATTGTTAGTTATCGTTGCTGGGACAGGCTCAGTCTTTGTCTGCAAAGCATCATATCTCAGGACCTGAAAGATCTTGAGGTCATAGTAGTTGATAACAATTCAGCTGATGGCAAGGCAGAAAATTTCATAACACAGTTTCCTGATTTTCGGTTTATGCTCCTGGAAGACAATGAGGGATTTGCCAAGGCATGCAATCGAGGCGCAAAGGAAGCGAGTGGGGAGTGGCTCCTTTTCTTAAATCCTGATACCATTTTACAACCCGATAATTTGAGCAGACTCCTTCGAAAAGCTGAAATAAATCCGGATTGGAAGATGATTGGTATCCGGCAATTGAATGAAGCAGGTAAGGACACCCATCCCCATGGTATTTTTTTGAAGTGGTGGAATGTGTGGGCACCCGTGAGAAGTATGGAAAGATTGATGAAGGGGAAAAAATCCAGCAAACAATATTTGAGCACTGCCTCTGTTGCCTATCCCGACTGGATTTCAGGATCATTTGTACTGATCCGAAAAAATGATTTTGAAATCTTAGGTGCATGGGATGAACGTTTCTGGATGTATTGTGAAGACATGGATCTTAGTAAGCGGGCAGCTGATAAGAGTTGGTTGCGTGTGATGTACAATGAGATTCAGTGTGTTCATTCGCATGGAGGGTCTTCCCGCATTGACCCGCAAACCAAGGCCATTACCAAAACGGAGGTGATCATCTCAACCATCCGATATTTGAAGAAGTATAATTCTCCAATGAAGTTCGGATTGGCAATGGATATGTATTTTCTCCCAAGGATCATTGAAACCCTGATCAGCTATCCTTTTTCACCCTTGACCAGAGCCATGGTGAAAAGGTTTCTTCGGTCAAGGATCGATTGAGCCGAATATCTGCAAGTCTTACTATGTCTTCAATACGCCCATCTCCTTGCCCACTTTCACGAAGGCTGCAATGGCTTTATCAAGATGTTCCTGATCATGGGCGGCACTCAATTGCACCCTGATTCTTGCCTTACCTTTCGCAACAACGGGGTAGAAGAATCCGATGACATAGACTCCTTCCTCCAGCAATTTGGCTGCCATCTCCTGGGCTACAGTGGCCTCATAGAGCATGATGGGTACGATGGGGTGAACACCGGGCTTGATATCAAATCCGGCTTTGGTCATTTCCGTTCTGAAATAAGTTGTGTTCCATTCCAGTTTATCCCTCAATGCAGTTGTTTCACTGAGCAGGTCGAGAACAGCTATGGACCCTCCCACGATGCTGGGGGCCAATGTATTGGAGAAGAGATAAGGGCGGCTCCTTTGTCGAAGCATTTCAATGACTTCTTTTCTGCCACTGGTGAATCCGCCTGAGGCACCACCCAGGGCTTTGCCCAGTGTACCGGTGATGATATCGATCTTGCCGACTACACCACAGTGTTCGTGGGTACCGCGACCGGTTTTGCCCAGGAACCCGGAGGAGTGACATTCATCGATCATGATGGCAGCATCATATTGTTCGGCGAGGGTCACGATCTTGTCGAGTTGCGCAATGGTGCCGTCCATGCTGAAGGAACCATCGGTCACGATGATCCTATTGCGCAGGTGTGCGGCTGCTTTCAGTTGTTCTTCCAGATCGGCCATATCATTGTGCTTATAGCGAAAACGCTGGGCCTTACAAAGTCTCACGCCGTCGATGATCGAGGCATGGTTCAGTTCATCAGAGATGATGGCATCCTGATCATGGAAGAGGGGTTCAAACACGCCACCATTTGCATCAAAGGCAGCTGCATATAGGATAGTATCTTCCGTACCGAGGAAGGCGGATATTTTTTGTTCCAGCTCCTTGTGTATGTCTTGCGTACCACAGATGAACCGAACTGAGCTTAGCCCATATCCTCTGTCGTCAATATATTTCTTTGCTGCTTCAATGATTTTGGGATGCGAAGAGAGCCCCAGGTAATTGTTCGCGCAGAGATTGATCACTTCTTTTCCGCCTACGGTGATAATCGGACCCTGCGGGCTCTCGATGATTCTTTCTTTTTTGAAAAGCCCCGCTTCCTGTATTTCCTTCAACTCGCTCTTTATTCGTGTTACCAGTGATTCATTCATATTGATCGTCAATTGTGGAAGGCAAAATAAAACAATTTCATCCTACCTGTAACAATTCTATCCGAACTTCGTTCAACATAAACAACTGCTCCAAAACTGATGACGGAAAGAGAATACAATATTTGTGTGGATGATCATGCCGATGGGGTTTATCGGTTTGTGCTCAAGAATCTTCAGCACCAGGAGGATGCGAGGGATATTGTGCAGTCGGCTTTTGAGAAAATGTGGATCAATCGCGAAAAAGTGGTCGCAGAAACGGCAAAGTCCTATTTGTTTACTGTTGCCTATAACCAGATGATTGACCATATCCGCAAGAACAAGCGGATAGAATTGAGGGAGGAGTTCGCTGAAAACTCAAAAGTAAGAGAAGCTGATTCACCCGGATTGAAAAGAGAATTGGAGAAAGCCTTGCAGCAACTGACGCCTCTGCAGAAGTCGCTGATCCTTTTGAAGGACTATGAAGGATATTCATATGCGGAGATTGGCAGGATCACAGCTCTAAGTGAAAGCCAGGTAAAGGTATACCTGCACAGAGCAAGATTGCAATTGAAAGCATTCGTGGGCAAACCCGAAAACATGATATGATGATCGATCTCAACAATTACGAAACATGGTTTCTGCAATATGCAGACGGTGAGTGTTCACCATCTGAGCAGCAGTCTGTGGAATCATTCTTGTTGGTGCATCCTGAACTGAGGGAGGAGTTGGATCAGATGATGGAATTGCGGTTCTTACCTGAAGATATTTCAATGCCGGGCAAAGAGCTGCTGCACTTTTCTGAATTGGAAATGTTGAATGAACAGTATCGGGTTGAGCCGGACCCGGATATTGTTTTCCCCGATAGGCAATTGCTCTATAAAAAAGAAGGCTCACGGATTGTTTATCTCTACAGAACTTTATCCGCAGCCGCAGTGCTGCTTTTTGGAATGGGACTTTACTGGATGCTCTCAACAAATGATCCGATTGAAAAAAGCATTGCAGGAGAAATAAACCTTCCAATATCTGTTGAACAAAAAGATCGTGCGGAAGTAAGTGTTCCGAGTGCAGAAAAGATTTTGCAGCCGTCTGAAAAACCAATACCAACACCAACGGTAAGAACTACTGCAATGCGAACATCGGAGAGTGACCCCATCGCCCCAATTGAAATGCAGCCAGATATCCAAGATGTTGTTATAGTGGATCCGCCTGTAAAAGTTCAGGAAATCACAAAACCCATTTCCAATCTGAGTGAAGAGGCGCTGAAAGCAGCGGCAATCCGACTGGAGAGCAATAGTGCCGTTATTCCTGTGGCAGTACCCATCAATACGTCCGTACTGATCAGTGATGAAACAAAATCAACTGAAAAGAAATCATTGCGGTCGTTGGTCCGCACTGTATCAAGGCGCTTGATTCATGAAGAAGATGAACAGCAAGATTCAAAATTCATACAGGTAGCCAGTTTTCATATTCACATCAAGAATTGATTTAAAATAAAAACAGCAGCAATGAAACATGTAGCAATCGCAATGTTATTGGGTTCTTTTTCCCTGAAAGGACTGGCACAGCAAACCGATAGTATCATCATTAAAAAAATTGACACGATCAAAGTGGGCGGAATGACCATCATCAAAAGTATGGGTGACAACAGAAAAGAAATCTTTATTAATGATTCCACTATCAGAAGTTCTGATACGATAAAATTCGGTTCCATCACTGTCATCGGCAAGGATATTTCCAGGCAAGTGGATGAGTTGAAAAAGGCAGTTGAGGGACTGGACCTAAGCAAACTGGGAGATCTCAAGGATAAGCTCGTGAAGAAGAAGCCTAAAAAAGTATCTACCAACTGGTTTGTTTTTGACATTGGGTTTGCCGGTTATAATGATATCTCCAATTATAACCTGGCCAGCACACAGAATTTTTTGCGGAACCAGACCGGACTTCCTGCGTCGGAAGGTGATTATGCATTGCGTACATCTCGGGTTTCCAATTTCAATTTTTGGTTCTTCATGCAAAGGGTCAGTCTGATCAAAAGTGTACTGAATCTTAAATATGGTTTTGGTATTGAAAGCAACAATTATTTCTACAAGACCGGTATTACCTACGTTGATGGTACTGAGGTTTACACCTTCAGGAATTCTCAGAATTTCAGCAAGAACAAATTGGTGGCCAACTACCTGACTGTTCCCATGATGCTGAATCTGAATACGAACCCATCTCGTGGTAAAAGAGGTTTTCAAATATCTGCCGGTATCAGTGCAGGATATTTGTCGAGCGCAAGACAGAAGCAAAAAAGCAGTGAAGGAACCGATAAAACCAAATCCAATTTCAATCTGCAGCCATTCAAGCTCGCTTATATAGGTGAATTAGGACTGGGTCCGGTTAAACTTTATGGATCGGTATCATCAACGTCACTGCACAAAAATGGATTGGAGCAGATGCCATATACGGTGGGAGTGAGATTCTCGAATTGAGGTTGAGGGAATAGTTGAAGTGGTTGAAGGGGTTGAAGAGGTTTAAGTATAATTCTTCAACTTCTTCAACCTCTTCAACCCCTTCAACGATACTATATCTTCCCTTTCTTAATCTCTTCCACAACTCCCGGATCAAGCAGCGTAGTAGTATCACCGATGTTCTCGAGTTCTCCTTCGGCGATCTTGCGCAATATCCTTCGCATGATCTTGCCACTGCGGGTCTTCGGCAATCCGGGGACCAATTGGATCTTATCGGGTTTGGCAATGGGACCAATGATGCGGCTCACGGTGGCCGTGATGTCTTTACGAACCATTTCTTCATCCCCATGTGTACCGCTGTAAATGACATAAGCATAAATGCCTTGTCCCTTTACATCATGCGGGTAACCCACTACAGCACTTTCCACTACGCCCGCATGCATGTTGATGGCATTCTCCACCTCAGCGGTTCCAATGCGGTGGCCACTTACATTCAGCACATCGTCAACGCGACCGGTGATGCGGTAAAATCCGTTCTCATCCCTGAAGGCACCATCACCGGTGAAATATAGATTCTCATACGTTGCGAAATAATTGGTCCTGCACCTTTCATGATCACCATAGGTGGTGCGGAGTGTGGAGGGCCATGGTGCGCGTATGCAAAGATTACCGGTAACATTGTTCTCCAAAATCTCATTGCCTTTCTCATCCACCAGCATGGGTTGCACTCCGGGCATGGGCAATGTAGCGTAGCTGGCTTTGGCCGGCGTGATGCCTGCCAGGTTGCTGATCAATACACCTCCGGTTTCGGTTTGCCACCATGTATCCACGATGGGACATTTTTTCTTGCCGATGTTTTCATCATACCAGTTCCATGCTTCTTCGTTGATGGGTTCGCCAACAGTGCCCAATACACGAAGAGAGCTTAGGTCTTTGTTTTGTATGGGACCTAGACCAAACGCCATCAGACTGCGGATCGCAGTGGGAGCAGTATAGAGGATGTTGACTTTGTATTTGTCAATGATGTCCCAGAATCTTCCGGCATCGGGAAAAGTAGGGATGCCTTCAAACATCAATGTGGTAGCGCCTGCGCTCAGTGGACCGTATACAATATAGGAGTGACCTGTGATCCAGCCGATATCGGCGGTACAGAAATGGATCTCCTGTGGTTTGTATTGAAAGACATTTACGAAAGTATAGTTGGTATATACCATGTATCCACCGCAGGTATGCACAACACCTTTGGGTTTCCCAGTGGACCCGGAAGTATAGAGGATGAAAAGAGGATCTTCAGCATCCATTACTTCAGCGGGGCAATCAGGATTGCCGGCTGTTTCCACTTTGCGCACTTCATCTTCCCACCATACATCACGGCCTTTGATCATGCTGACAGCAGAGCGTGTATGGGTATAGACAATGACGCGTTTTACAAAAGGACAGGCAACAAGCGCATCATCGATAACCGATTTGAGCGGAATCTCTTTCGTGCCCCTGAAGGCACCATCACAGGTAATGATGAATTCAGCATGGGCATCCTGCAAACGATCAGAAATGCTTTGCGCACTGAAGCCACCGAAAATCACAGAATGTATGGCACCAACCCTTGCACAGGCCAATACAGCGATGGCCAGTTCCGGAATCATGCCCATATAAATACAAACACGATCACCTTTCTTGATACCATTGTTCTTGAGCACATTGCTGAACTGCACCACTTTGTTGTGCAATTGCGCATAGGTCAGCATGCGATGACTATCCTGCGGATCATTGGGTTCCCAGATGATCGCCGGTTGGTGTGCTTTGTCTGACAGGTGTCTGTCGATACAATTCTCTGTGATATTCAGTTGCGCACCTTGAAACCACTTGACAGATGGCTCTTTGAAATTCCACTCCAGTACTTTGTCCCAAGGCTTCTTCCAATGAAAATGGCTGGCAACATCGCCCCAGAATCCTTCGGGGTCTTTCACACTTTTCTTCCATGCCGCCTGATAGGCATCCATGGAATTGATCTGATAAGGATAGCTCATATGGCTTGATTAATAGGCCGGTAAGTTAAAAAAATATCAGTTTGTGGACCATTATTTTTATCTTGAACATTCAAACCAACCCAAACGACTGCATGCAATCAACTGCTGAAAAGAAACAGATCCGGAAGGTGATCTTTGCCTCATCGGTAGGGACCCTGATCGAGTGGTACGACTTTTACATATTCGGGAGTCTGGCTCCCATCATCGCTGCCCAATTCTTTCCCAAGACCAATCCTACAGCTGCGTTGTTGTCGACACTCGCCACATTTGCTGCTGGTTTCATTGTGAGACCTTTTGGTGCATTGGTTTTTGGCCGATTGGGGGATAAGGTTGGAAGAAAATATACTTTTTTGCTCACCCTGATCCTGATGGGGGGCTCTACGTTTGCGATAGGACTGGTGCCGGGGTACGAGAAGATAGGGTTTGCTGCGCCCATCATTGTTCTCTTGCTGCGTTTGGTTCAAGGCCTTGCGTTGGGTGGAGAATATGGTGGTGCAGCCACTTATGTTGCGGAGCATTCTCCAACAGAACGAAGGGGTTTTTATACCAGCTGGATACAAACCACGGCCACACTGGGTTTGCTGCTTTCATTGGGTATTATTCTCATCACCCGTAAAAGTTTGGATGCTGATGCAACCGAATCCATCAAAGCTTTTGAATCCTGGGGCTGGAGAATACCTTTCTGGTTTTCGGTAGTGCTGGTGGGTATGAGCATTTATATCCGTCTCAAAATGCATGAGTCGCCTCTCTTCAGCAAACTCAAAGCCGAAGGGAAAACATCCGTTAACCCCATCAAGGAAAGCCTCATGCACAAAGGCAATCTCAAGATGGTATTGCTGGCTTTGTTTGGGGCAACAATGGGGCAAGGAGTGGTCTGGTATACCGGACAATTCTATGCACAGACCTTTTTGGAAAATGTATGTAAAGTGGATTTTGAGCAATCGCGGACCATTCTCATCTGGGCCATCATCTTTGCGACGCCGCTGTTCATTGTATTCGGACAGTTGAGTGATAAGATTGGAAGAAAATGGATCATCATGTTGGGCTTGCTACTAGCAGTCTTTTCCTACAGACCCATCTATCAGCAGATGCTGAAGATCACTTCAACTGAAACGCTGATAAAAGACGCCTCTGTAGTAAGCATACAAAAAATGATCCAGCCGGTTCCGGATAAGGATTACAGCCTGCAGACCACCACCACATCACAGCCCTATTCAAACGGGATCATCGAAAAAACAGTACATGCTGATACCTTGTATTCAAGCGGTGCTGAAATGCCAGTGAAAACCGATAAGGTTTCCAAAGTGTTGCCCAACAATACCTATTGGGCCATCGTGGCACTGATCTTTATACAGATTGTATTTGTGACCATGGTATACGGACCGATAGCGGCTTTCCTGGTGGAGATTTTCCCCACCAAGATCCGCTATACGTCGATGAGTTTGCCTTATCATCTGGGCAATGGAGTTTTTGGTGGTTTGACGCCATTTATTGCCGTGTTGCTGGGCACCATGTATACGAGCGACAAGCTTGTCGGACTCTGGTATCCGATCGGAGTCAGTGTTGTTTGTCTGGTCATTGGTGTTATTTATTTATCCAACAGGATCGATCCTGATGTAAATGATTGATGTTGGATGTTTGCTGAGAGACCGCATTGATCCACTAACCCTACAGCCAATGCTTTTTTTGAAAAAGTATAAATAGTTGACGATCATTTAATTAAGTCATATAGTAAACAGCGGCTTGGCTATATGGCTAGCTTATCGGTTTAAAGAAATTAATTTTTTTTGAAATTATTCATACTATTAGAAATAAAGGAAAAAATGCCGTCACATCTCCAAGCCTCAGAACGTTAAGGGGTATTGAAAATAATTATAACCGTAAGTTACTTAAATGAAATATACTCCTCCAATACCAGATTACAAAGAAGAAACTGGATATTTAGCAGATCACAATAAAAAATTCAATGATCTGAGAAAATATTTCTATCATCATGAAAAAGAAGAAATTTGGCAACCCTATCCGAAATTTCATATTCCTCCTCTTTATAACGATTTGTGTAGAGTAGAATTTGTTAAAACTAAAATTGATAGACATGAGGTTGTAAAGAATCCAATGAACATGGAAGGCATCTCTGAAACCTTGTTTATATCTAAAGTATTAGTGAAATTTAAATCAACTTATATAAAGGATGCCGTTTTACCAGTAAAAGGAGGATTACCAATAGTCCCAGATATATTACTACACGATTCAGAACTCAACTTTTATTTAGATATAGAAATAGATGAACCTTACGTTTGGACCAAAAATATTGAAACACATTATGCTGGTTCTGATTCTGATCGCGATTTCAATATTCTTTATGCCAATTGGTTTATTATTCGCTTTACAGAGAGACAAATAATTGAAAACCCCGAAAGTTGTTTGTCGCACATTGAACATGCAATAAACTGTATCCGAAGTTTAGTTCAAAATAACACCCAGGTAAAATTTCAAAGAGACACTTTATTGGAAGAACCTGCCTGGGCGAAAAGTGACTGCACCACTATGATGCTGAATGATTACAGAAATGAATACCTTGCTTCAATCACTAACAATAGTAGTAAAATATTTAAATCAATGTCTAGCACAAAGGGACATTCTGTGCTTATTGATAGGTGGTTCGCGCTTCCTGATATTTGGAGAAAAGTTATCGTTGAATCAATATTTAGTGAAGAGTATACGAATAATTATAAAATCAATTCAAAGCAAGCAAAATATTTATTAACTCTTGAAGAATTTAATGTTTGGGGAGCAACATCACGCCTAATTGAGAGAAACTTAAACAAAATTTCATTTCAACTTCACTCCCTTAAAGGCATAGAACAACTCAAGTTTCTTAATAATGTAAAAAAATTCGATTTCTCATACAATTTAATTGATAATATAGAACCGCTTTCATGTTTTACAGGAATTGAAGCTCTTACACTTCGTGAGAATCCCGTTGTTGATATTAGTCTCATTTCTGAAATGAAAAATTTATTTCATCTTAATTTATGTAATACAAATGTTGAAGATATTTCATGTTTAAAAAACTTACCTAAGTTGGCAAATATTTCATTAGACTCTACATGTGTAAGAGACATATCGAGCTTGTTTGAAATGAATAAACCTAATTCAATTTCTTTACAATTCAATAGACAAATACCCAAAGAGGAAGTAGATAAACTAAGAAACAAATTTCCTAATATTTGGATTCATTATTAATATGATATTATTTGTACGATTAAAATAAATGGTAAATCAAGTTAAATGCCACCTAACAGGGTGCAAGCGACATAGCCCTGCCCAAGGCGCAATACAGGGCTTAGATCGCCTGCACGCGAATTGTTGTGTGAAATTTTTAAGCCGTTTATAAATCGAAAAAATGGATTACACTCAAAAATTAAGAATTAAAACTGCAATTGCTAACTAATAAACTCAAATGGGGTACTTACACACCCATTAATTTTTGATTTTATAAAAACAGCCTACGTCCACTTTCTTTAACTACATACAAATGTCTTTAAATCACTGGATATCAATTTGCTAAGGAAATCAATATATTTGGTAGGAATTGAAGCACCACTTAGACCACAAACGCATAAACCAAGAAGATGAACACAATCAAAAAATATCTAGGCCTTTTATGGATGGCCCTCGCCATTGGTTCATATTATATTTTGTTAAAAACGGCCATTGAACAGATCAGCAAGGTCGGAAGCGTGGATGCCATCATCCAATGGGGTATCTTTGTCATCATCTTCCTTCCCATTGCGATCGGACTTTTTTTATTCGGATGGCTGGCCCTAAAGGGGGCTTATGATCATCTCCCCGAGTCGAGTGTGGAAGTGGAAGATTAGAAAACGATGTCGATCAAAGTTGAAAATATCCTGAAACAATACGGAGCGCAGAAGGCGGTTGACCATATCAGTTTTGAAGTGGGTAAGGGACAGATCGTAGGATTTTTGGGTCCCAATGGTGCCGGCAAATCCACCACCATGAAGATGATTACCGGCTATCTTCGACCCGATGCTGGTACCATTGAAGTTTGCGGCATTCCCGTTGAGGGAGAGGCGTTGGCCACCAAGCAAAAGATCGGGTATCTCCCCGAGCTCAATCCTCTGTATACTGAGATGTATGTGAGAGAGTACTTGGGCATGATGGCGGGATTACATGGTTTGAAAATACCAGCCTCAAGAATTGAGGAGGTAATCCAAATGGTTGGATTGCTACCGGAATCCAACAAAGAAATCGGACAGTTATCGAAAGGGTATAAACAGCGGGTGGGACTGGCAGCGGCTCTGCTGCATGATCCGGAGGTGTTGATCCTGGATGAACCCACCACTGGGTTGGACCCCAACCAGATCATTGAGATCAGGGAAGTGATCAAGGAATTGGGAAAGACCAAGACCATTTTGTTCTCGACACATATTCTGCAAGAAGTGGAGGCCCTTTGTGAGCGGGTTATCGTCATCAGCAAAGGGAAGATTGTGGCAGATAACAGGCTGGAGGATTTGTTGTCTCCGGCTTTGTCAGAAGACCCGAATGTTGTTTCTTTGCAACCGCAAGTCCGTCGCCTTGAGGATATCTTTAGGGAATTGACTGGAAATTGATCGTTTGCCATCCTATCCCGCAACCATCACATTTAAAATTTTGAACATGAGTATCATTGCCAACATCCATGCCAGACAGATCCTTGACAGTCGCGGTAACCCCACTGTTGAAGTAGACGTAATCACCGAAAGCGGTTTCGTAGGCCGCGCAGCCGTTCCCTCCGGTGCTTCTACCGGCAAGCACGAAGCTGTAGAGCTTCGCGATGGCGACAAATCTGTTTACGTGGGCAAGGGTGTTTTGAAGGCAGTTGACAATGTCAACAATATCATCGCTTCCAAAATCGTGGGTATTCCTGCAACCGAGCAGGCCCTGATTGATAAGATGCTCGTTGAGATCGACGGCACATCAAATAAGGCAAAGCTCGGTGCCAATGCAACGCTTGCTGTTTCCATGGCCGTGGCCAAGGCAGCAGCACAAGCCAGCAACCTGAATTTGTATCGCTACCTCGGTGGTGTGAATGCTGTTACCCTTCCGGTTCCTTTGATGAACATTTTGAATGGTGGAGCACATGCTGACAACAAGATCGATTTCCAGGAATTCATGATCGTGCCCACTGGTGCCTCTTCCTTCAGTGAAGGATTGCGCTGGGGGGTTGAGGTCTTCCATCAACTAAAGAGTGTATTGAAGAAGAAAGGATACAGCACCAACGTGGGTGATGAAGGTGGGTTTGCTCCTGATATCCAGAGCAACGAAGAGGCCATTGAAACGGTCCTTCAGGCGATTGAGGCTGCAGGTTACAAAACTGGTTCGCAGATCAATATTGCCATGGATGCTGCTACCAGTGAGATGTACAATGAGGAAGACAAGACCTACAAGTTCTATAAGAGTTCCGGCAAGGTCATCAGCTCTGATGAGATGGTGGCATACTGGACAGAGTGGGTCAACAAATATCCTATCATCTCTATTGAAGATGGCATGGCCGAAGACGATTGGGATGGCTGGAAGAAACAAACGCAGGCAATTGGCGATCGTTGTCAGCTTGTTGGAGATGATCTGTTTGTAACCAACGTATTGCGTTTGCAAGAGGGTATCGATAAAGGTATTGCCAACAGTATCCTGGTGAAAGTGAACCAAATCGGAACCGTAACCGAAACCATCAATGCCGTTCGTCTGGCACAGACCAATGGATATACTTCCATCATGAGTCACCGCAGTGGTGAGACCGAAGACACCACGATTGCTGATCTTGCGGTTGCCTTGAATTGCGGACAAATCAAGACCGGCTCTGCATCCCGTACGGATCGCATGGCAAAATACAATCAGCTCATCCGCATTGAAGAGGAGCTGGGTGTGAACGCTGTTTATCCCAAAAGAAAATGAAAATTCTCATTGCCCCGGACAAGTTCAAGGGGAGTATAGACGCGATCTCTTTGTGTGACCTGCTCCGCAAAGAGATCGTTGCTTTATATCCCGATGCACAGGTGGATGCTTTTCCTCTGGCCGACGGAGGAGATGGATTTGCTTCGATCATCCAGTACTATTTTGGTACGGTTGAGGTCACCACCAAGACAGTAAATGCATTGGGTAGTCCCATTACTGCAACCTATCAATATGCTGAGGAAAGCGAAACTGCTTTTATTGAAATGGCAGCAGCGAGCGGCCTGGCGTTGTTGAAGCAGGAGGCCAGAAATGCCATGCGGGCATCTACATATGGTACCGGACTCATGATCCGTGATGCCATTGCAAGAGGTGCCAAGAAGATCATCCTTGGCATAGGCGGCAGTGCCACCAATGATGGTGGTATTGGCATGGCCGATGCGTTGGGGTATATGTTCCTTGATAAGAATGGTGATCCTTTGGACCCTTGTGGAGAGAGTCTTCTCGAAATAGAGGAGATCGTGATGCCGGAAACCGATCTACTCGAGGATGTAGAGTTTCAGGTGGCATGCGATGTGAAAAATCCGCTCTGTGGAATGGATGGTGCTTCTTTTGTGTATGGTCCTCAGAAAGGCGCTTCACCTGAAGAGGTTCAGTTGCTTGATGATGGGTTGAAACATCTTGATGAGCTGTTCATGAAATTTTTCAGACGATCTGTTGCTGAAGAACCTGGTGCGGGTGCGGCAGGGGGACTCGGAGCAGGATGTGATATTTTTCTCGGTGCACGATTGTTACCTGGTGTGGAGCAACTGATTGATTCAATCGGATTGGAAAGCAAGTTGAAAGAAGCCAACATCATCATCACCGGCGAAGGATGTTTTGATGAGCAGTCGATGCAAGGCAAGGTAGTGGGAACGCTTGCTAGGATGGCACAACAATATAATAAGCGGGTAAGGGTCATCTGTGGAGATTCATTGATGGCCGGTCGTGACCTCGGCGTTTTGGGAATAGAAAGTGTAGTTACGCTTACGTCCATTGCAGGCGATCAAAAACATTCCATGGCTGCTCCGCAGCGCTTCATCAGGGAAGCGGTGAAGCAGACCTTTTAGAGCACTATTTATTTAATTTTTCATTTTTAAATTCTAATGGCCCTAATAACTCCCCTCCTGGCCTGCCTGCCAGCAGGCAGGGCGGGGTGGTAGGATTATAAAAATATTAAAAAGATGTCTACCACCCCGTCTCCAGACGCTCTGCGGCTTTGCCGCATCGGTCTGGATCCACCCCTCCTGGCCAGGAGGGGAGTTGTTATAATTTATTTTATAGGTCATATGTTTAGTTTTCATCAATTTCAATACTAACAGTATATTTAATTTAATGCTCACCGGAATTCCTTTGTTATTGCTCATTGCTGCTTCCATCATTTTCATTGTTGTGATGGGATCGAAATTCAAGGTCAATCCGTTTATCGTTTTGTTGCTGGCAGCCATGCTGACGGGCATTTTCAGTGGTATGCCAATTGGAGATATTGCCAATGCAGCCAATGATGGTTTCGGAAACATGATGAAAAAGATCGGATTGGTGGTGATCCTCGGAACATTGATCGGGACTGTGCTGGAGAAAAGCGGCAGCATCCTGCGCATTGCGCAATTCATTTTACAATTGTTTGGCGAGGGAAGGGCAGTGGCTGCCATCACCGTGATCGGTGTGGTGGTGGGCATCCCCATTTTTTGTGACAGCGGTTATATTATTTTAAGCGGACTCACACAACCGCTGGCCAAGAAGAGTGGGAAGAACCATGCAGCGATTGTATGCGGATTGGCCAGTGGGCTTTACATTACGCATACTTTATTGCCTCCGCATCCCGGCAGCATAGCTGGCGCTGCCAACCTAGGATTGAAGGAACATTTGGGAACAGTAATTGGTATCGGATTACTGATGGCGATTCCCCTCGCGATTGTTGCCTGGTGGTTCAGTTCGCGTTTTGCAGATAAGGTAGCAGTTGAAAATACTGAGGTTGAGATGCAGATTGAAAAGCAAAGCAATGGTTCCCTGTGGAGATCCTTTCTGCCCATTGTTATACCCCTGTTGCTGATTGCGATTGCTTCATTTTCTTTTTTCATTGACCTGCCACCCATCGCAAGAAAGTTGATCGACTTTCTCGCCCATCCAGTGATCGCTTTGCTGATTGGTTTTGGATTGAGTTTGTTCACGGTATCATCAGCAGATCGTTCTTCCCTGCAGGGATGGATCAAAGAAGGAGTTTTGCATGCTGGCAGCATATTGGTGATTGTTGGT
>Ga0315900_10000790_pt1 | contig 52498 bp, 44 predicted proteins | sample LakEriMetagenome_FD_203521 | JGI IMG/M metagenome (GOLD analysis project Ga0315900, IMG submission 203521) | Freshwater fungal communities from buoy surface, Lake Erie, Ohio, United States - Buoy 12 MA114 | ecosystem: Environmental > Aquatic > Freshwater > Lake > Lake biofilm | place: USA: Lake... | reverse complement strand
AAACATTTTCACGATCAAAAACCAGAACTAGCGATCTGTGCAGCGGGCTCGCTCCTTGGATTGCATCTTGCGGATTCATCATTTCCAGTGGGTTTTGTCGATTGGCTTTACTTATACCCCATGTCATTTCATGAGTTCATTAATGCCCGCGCATCCGCGCAAATTCAAAAAGAATTTAATCGAGCTTTAAACGGTCAAGAGGTACTCATCACGGCGCACCAGATTTTATGGGACTTATGGCGCGAATACCTGGTTTGTGGTGGGCTTCCTGAAGTTGTTGCGGGGTATATCGATAAAGTCCCTGGTAGCGTCGAATCTTTTGGAGAGGTACGAAAGCTTCAACGTAGGTTGATCAATGACTACCTATCCGATATCGCGAAACACTCGGGCAAAGTAAACGCGATGCATATCGAGCGCACTTGGAAATCGGTGCCATCTCAAATAGCTGCAGCCCACGATTTATCGGTTGGACGATACAAATTTAAGGACGTAGTTCCTGGAGTTCATAATTTTGGAAGACTCGCCGGCCCCATTGATTGGCTCACCAAAGCGGGGCTAATCATTCAGGTCCCCATCTGCGAGCGGGCGGAGACGCCGATTAGCGCCTATACGAAGCCAAATCATTTTAAGCTCTACATGTTCGACGTAGGAATTCTCGGCGCGATGTTAGATCTACCTCCGGCAGCCCTAATGACCTATGACTTTGGTACATATAAAGGCTACGTGGCCGAAAATTTTGTGGCGCAATCACTGAAGGCTTCAGTCCAAGAAAAATCAATTTTGGGATGGTCAGAAGGCAAATCGGAAATAGAATTTTTGTTACAAAGTGACCACGGCCCGGTGCCGATAGAGGTCAAGTCGGCTTCTCGCATTCGGGCGCAAAGTCTTAAAACCTTTATTGAACGGTACCAGCCGGAAAAAAGCATCGTCGTATCAGGACGCCCCTTCAGCCAGTCCCTGCATAGGAACGGTATAACGACCAACATCAATCTGCCGCTATATCTTGCTGACCGCATCAATTCGGCGGAATTCGGCGGGACAGCCACCTGGTTGACTGTTGAATAATCAAAGCGAGAGCTAACTAGATTATTGCTTCCGGAAGCGAGCTTATCCCCATTGAAATAAAATCATTAGTTACGTTTCAGCAGGCTTGGTGCAAAAACCTGATCAATCAATAATCAACCAGGTGGGTGTCCCCCTCACAACCTCTTAAAGCCACTGCCCGCCCTTGGGCAAATATTTGGCCGGCATGCCGGGTTTGAAAAATGCGCTCTTTGGTTGCCAAAGGTTAAAGTAGAGAATATGCCGCAAAGCCGCCACGCCGTCTTTCCAGGTGATTTTTTTACCTTCCATGTAGTTTCTAGGAAAGTAACTAATGGGTACTTCCATCATGCGAACTTTTAGTCTTGCGACCTTCGCCGTGATCTCTGGCTCAAAGCCAAAGCGGTTACTCTCAAGGCTGATGTTTTTAAGGATCTCAGCCCTAAAGAACTTATAGCAAGTCTCCATGTCAGTCAGATAAAGCCCACTACAGACGTTACTGAGCATGGTCAAAAGCCTATTTACCAAATAGTGAAACGTCCGGTGGACCTGCAGCGTATTCTTCTTAAACCGGCTGCCAAACACGACGTCAGCCTTACCGGCCAAGATCGGCTCAAGGATGGCCGGAATATCATCTAATGAATACTCAAAGTCAGCATCCTGCACTCCAATGATGTCACCCGTCGCCAGCTCAAAGCCCCTTCGGATGGCGGCACCTTTGCCCTGGTTTTTGGGTTGTTTTTCGATGATGACTTTGGATTTGAACTTAAATCCAGACAGGATTTCAAAGGAGTTATCCTTGGAGCAGTCGTCGACGAAGACGAGTTCCTTGTCGGCGGCAAGCGCAAGGGCGTCAAGCTGCGTTAAAAATTGCTCCAGGTGGGAGGATTCGTTGTAGATGGGGATGATGAGGCTGATTTTCATTGTGCTATTTCCCGGGGTTGGAATAGTATTTCAAGGCGAGCAATATATATCATCAGAAGCGGCTTCGTCTATTGGCGTTCAATTTCAGGCATGTCAAATTTTTCAAATAAATTTATGGGTTTATTGACTCGGCTCCTGTGTAAAACCTACGAGCTCTTGCTTACAATTTATACAGTGTTGCGCCGTGGTCTAGAGCGGGATCAATCCCAAATTTTGCTGGATTATTACTCTATTGATCAAACTCGATTCCAAGTTGAGCTTAACCAAGCAATGGTCGAACAGGTTTCCTCTGATTACGAAATACTGATCATTATTCCATTTCGTGATTGCTGGAACCTAACAGATAAATGCTTAGAAAGCCTAAGTCGCCAGATCACTAGATCATCCACCGGCTTAAAAGTCGTTTTAGTCGATAATGGCTCTGTGGAATCCGAAACGACGGCTGGTATTAAGAATGTAAAGTCAAAATACCCTAATTTAGCAATTGAAACACTTAGGGCAGATTATCCATTTAATTTTAGCAAACTAAATAATCAGGGCTTTAAAAAATACAAGACATCAAAAACTAAATTTGTTGTTTTTCTCAATAACGATGTGCAGCTCATCGATCAAAATCTTCTATCAAGGATGTCTGCTTGTTTGCAGTCCGTTCCAAGTGTCGGTGTTATAGGTTGCACTCTCCTCTATCCCACCGGCAATATCCAACACATCTTTGCTTCTCCCGGATGTAAGATTATCGCAGCACACCCACTCAAGGGTGTTTTTGGTAATCAGCCGCTTAGGTGGTTTGATGTGCCTTTGCGTCCTGTGCCGGCTGTCACGGGCGCTCTTATGATGATGCGCGCATCGGATTTTGAAGCTGTTGGGATGTTTGATGAGTCGCTTCCCACGTTGGGTCAGGATATTGGTTTATGTCTTGATGCGTGGCAAAAGCTTGGCAAGTTTACTGCCACTGTCACCAAACCAAGCGCCATTCATCATGAGAGCATGACGAAAGCTCCAAAATTTCCATCACAGGAAGTTCGAATATTCTATAATAAATACGACTCAATTCTCGACTTGCCAGCACTATATAGCGCGCGTCTTTCCAGATGGTCGGAAAAACCTTTACTAGCCTTACCGAAGGAGCCGAAATACCCCGTCTTTTCCGTGCTTCGATACTGGCAATGAAGCTTCTTTATACTTTTAGACTAAAATCTTGGCAGAACATGTTCTGGTAGATCAGCTAAGCGTAATCCCTTCATGTCTTTTGCAGATATCTCTAGTCCATTTTTGATTGGCCAATCGATCTTTAGATCAAGATCATTCCACAGCAGACAATGCTCGCTTTGAGGTGCGTAGTACTCCGTGCATTTATAACTGAAAAGCGCTGTTTCGCTGACCACGACAAAACCGTGCGCAAGTCCAGGTGGTACCCATAGTTGAAGCCCAGTCTCCGCGCTTAAGCTAACACCTAGCCACTGACCAAAAGTTGGAGAGCCTTTTCGGATATCGACGACAACGTCAAATACTTCGCCAAACGGCGCGGAAACTAGTTTGCCTTGGGCATTAGGGTTTTGAAAGTGTAGACCTCGCAAAACTCCGCGTCTTGAAAAGCTGAGATTGTCCTGTACGAAAGGACCGTTAACGCCAGCCTCGGCATACCGTGATGAACTGAATGACTCCAAGAAATATCCCCGAGAATCACCAAATAACTTTGGGGTGATAATCAGAACGCCTGGAATTTTGGTTTCCAACACTTCCATCGGTTATAGGGACCGTTCACATAATTTGACAAGATATTGTCCGTAGGTGCTCTTGCCCAGAGCTGATGCCAGCTTGAGGAGCCGCTCTTTTTCAATGAAACCCATTCGCCAAGCCACTTCCTCGGGAGAGGCAATCTTGAGACCCTGACGGTTTTCTACTGCTTCTACATAGTTGGTGGCTTGTACTAGAGACTCATGAGTGCCAGTATCTAACCAAGCTGTTCCTCGACTGAGAAGCTCGACGTTTAGACGACCTTTTTTGAGGTATTCAATATTCAAATCCGTAATCTCAAGTTCACCACGCGCTGATGGCTTTAGATTCTTGGCCATCTCGACTACGTCGTTGTCATAAAAATACAAACCAACTACGGCGTAATTGCTTTTGGGCTTCGTGGGCTTTTCTTCCAAGGATAGCACCTTGCCATCCTTGCCGAACTCGACAACCCCATATCTTTCAGGGTCATTGACGTAATAGCCAAAAACTGTCGCGCCCCGGCTCTCAGAATTGGTTTGCTGAAGCTTTTTTGACAGCCCAGATCCATAAAAAATATTGTCCCCCAAAATAAGGCACGCCGGATCTTTGCCGATAAATTTTTCCCCGATAATGAACGCCTGAGCCAAGCCATCTGGACTCGGCTGTTCTGCAAACTGGATGCGAATACCCCACTGAGAGCCGTCTCCAAGTAGCTTTTTGAAGTTTGGAAGATCATGAGGCGTGCTGATCAGTAGGATGTCTTTAATTCCTGCTAGCATAAGAGTTGTCAGCGGGTAATAAATCATAGGCTTATCATACACTGGCAGGAGCTGCTTGCTCATGACCAGCGTGAGGGGGTGAAGTCTTGTTCCAGAGCCACCAGCTAAAATGATTCCTTTACGATTACTAATGTTACCCTCCCAAGCCGAGGCGTTCTCGGCGGTATGAACCGTCTTGCACACGCTTGCACCATTCTGAATTTTTCAGGTACCACTCGACAGTTTTTTTGATTCCAGATTCAAATGTTTCCTGCGGTTTCCAGCCAAGATCATTCATGATCTTGCTAGCATCTATAGCGTATCTTTTGTCGTGACCGGGTCGGTCTTTAACGTATGTAATCAGGTCACTATAAGGTTTCTTGTCGGGGCGTGGTCGCGTTTGATCTAAAAGCTTACATATGGTCTGCACCACTTCGATATTTTGCTTTTCGTTATTGCCACCAATATTATAAGTCTCACCAACTTTACCTTTCTCAAACACGGTCAAGAGTGCTTCCGCATGATCTTCCACAAATAGCCAATCACGCACATTGTCACCTTTCCCGTAAATGGGAAGCGGCTTTAATTCAAGAGCGTTAAGGATTACCAGGGGGATTAGCTTTTCTGGGAAATGGTATGGTCCATAGTTATTACTGCAATTAGTCGTCACTACTGGGAGTTTAAATGTCTCATGCCAAGCCCTTACCAGGTGATCACTTGATGCTTTTGATGCCGAGTATGGCGAGTTCGGTTGATAGGGAGTATCCTCTCTAAAAAATCCAGTGTCCCCGAGGGTGCCATAGACCTCATCGGTTGAAATATGGTGGAAGCGAAATGAACTCTTTTGATTATCTGGCAGACTAGACCAATAGGCTCTGGCACACTCTAGTAGGTTATAGGTACCAACGATGTTTGTTTGAATAAACTCACCCGGACCGTCGATCGACCTATCGACGTGACTTTCGGCGGCAAGATGAAGAATGCCCTGCGGCTGGAATTCCCGGAAAAGTTCTGTAATTTTTCCGCGGTCACAAATATCGACCTTGAAGAACTTGTACCTTGGATCTGAGCTTATCTCTGCAAGAGACTCAAGGTTGCCGGCGTAGGTCAACTTGTCGATATTTATCACCGACCAGTTTGGACGCGTGCGAATGATCTTCCGAATGACAGCCGAGCCTATAAATCCAGCACCACCAGTAACAAAAACCTTCATTTCCGAGCTCCAGGCCATAGAATGATTGACTAAATGTATATTATTTAGTTCGCTATCTGTCCACGAAAGCTCGTTATTTTCAGCTATTTGGATGCTCTTTATGCCAGCCCGGATGCCATGGTTTTTGATCATTTCTCTGCTCAATTTGCTGATTTTTACAGCAACCGAGTTGGGCTTGTGGTCGAAATTTGATAATCCAGATCACCCAATTGAGCGCCGCCATTTAATTATTCCGACGCTTGCGGTTGATCAAAGCATCTTTGGTGAGTATCGAGGATCGGCCGAGATACCTCTGACTATCGAGGCGTTCATACCAAAAGTGGAGCAGTTTCGTGGGGTTCGCCTAAGAACGGGAGCTTATGGCTTAAAGGTAGAGGCATCAGACTTGAAGGTCTTAGATGGTCAAAAAAACATACTTTGCACATCGACTGAGCCTTTCGTTATTGCAGAAAACAACTGGACGGCACCAAGAATGCATTGTCAGGTTTCTGCCGGTCAAAAATTTGATCCACGATTCGTGCGGGTAGAAACGTCAGGTGAAAGACCTTGGGCTGTTTTTTCTGGAGGTAACGGTCTGCCAGCCGTGCAGTTATGGTTCGAAGATTCGAATTTCGCTGGGTTATTCGGCGCGGCAAGAAACTATGGGGGTCTTTGGGCTCCGTCCGCTCTTTTTTCCCTGAGAGTATTAGCGCGGATTTTTATCGCGTTTGGACTGGCGTGGTTGATTGTGTTTTGGAGGGGATCTCGCACGCACAATGTTTTGGCGGGCCTCTTAGTGTGGATTGGTTTGATGTTTGGTCAGCTAGCTGAGACGGTTAGCTATCAAAATCCAGATGAGACCCAGCACGCCATAGGCGCATTCAGATCAGTCACACCCAAGGAAGGCTGGGATAGCTTATATCAGGGTTTGAAAACGCTTGGCGCAAAAGTTCAATTTAAGGAGACGTTCACAAAAGTTGATCATCCCATCGTGCCCGGTAAAGACGGGGAGGCATGGGTTTCAGATGACAATTTTTTTGTTGATCCATCTGTTAGGTCTGGGGTGTACGCGCTACTCGCCCGTCCACTTGCGAGACTGGCGTTAAGTTCGTCTCAAGCGCTGTCACCTCTTTGCAGTGATCCAGTGATGTGGCTGCGAATTTATTTGGTTACTTTTTTGACAATTTTGGCTGCTATAGCAGTTCATGTGTTTTGTCGACTGGGGCGCCATAATTCAGCATGGATTTTTTTGGCCATCAGTTCTATCCCAGCGTATTTGTCATCTTATTTGACGATTTGGAATTACGGTCTTGGAACACTGTTAGGCGTATTTATGGCCTGCTGTCTTATTCCCGAGGGCTCTAGTAAATCTAAGTTTCTTTGTTTGCTGATGGCATCGGCACTTCTGCCTTTCCTCGGCGAGTTTGCACGCACGCAGATTTTTTGGTTTATCGTAGGGCCAATTCCCGTCGTGGCTGGATTAGTTTTTCTAGGCAGGGATCAAATTTCGAATTTATCACCGAGCAAAAATATTGCCGCTGCAATGTTAGTATCACTGATGATATTTGGGTCTTTGGCAGGAATTCTCGGAGAGATGTTTATACCTGAGAAAAATGTAATCATGTATTCGATATATAAATTATGCGAGCGTCTAAATGTGCCCGCTGAAGTTGTAAACTCACACCCTTTAGTCACCCTTTTTGCTATGAATCTGTGCGGTTGGTTGGCTGCATCGGTTATATTGCTGGGACTCGATCGTGTCTTGAATACGCTGGAAGGGCTTCTGCCGGTGAATGCCAAACGTTTTTGCAAAGTATTACTGGGCGCTATTTCTGTCATATGTCTAGTTGTTTTCCTGCAAAAATGCCTTTCAATATCAGAGCCCACATTCCTAAGGTCACTAGTTGGCATAGAGCCTCCCTTGACATTTGGCGAGCATTTCAAAGAAGCTTACCGTGCCCTTATGTCCCAGCAATTTTCTTGGCAACAGGATTATTTTCTAGTTCAGACATTTTTCATGGCCTACGGATGGCTTGATATCACGGGGAGTTGGGTTGTTTACTTCCTTTTTCGGCATCTCGTAGGAATAGGTGTTTTGGCTCTTTGCGTTTCCATGGTTTTGAGGCCAAGAGAGTTTGTGCAGCTATATGCGCCAATGCTTCTGATGTTTCTCATTTATTTCATGGGAATTTGGATTGGAGCGTGGACGGGAAGGTTTACTCTTGTTGGTAGATTTGTGTTTCCGGCTATGGGTATCTTTTATGTTTGTATAATTTTATCGATGCTATCGCTTCTTGAACGCAGACCGATCACAAAGGCATTGGATAGTGTATCCCCGATTGTCCTCGGCTTTTATTTCTATGCGGTTATGAATGCTGCATACGGCGCGTTTTATCTTTTACCGGTGCGATTTGTTGTGGGTCTTTGAGGATTATTGGGAGTTAGTGAGCGTTGAGGCGAGGTGAGACTTTGTACAAAAAACTAAAACACGCTATCGAGGCCCTACTATCTGGTGGCTGGATTTGGACGCTGTTACTTTTCGCGTTTATATTGCGTATTTCCCTATACAAGGGACTAAAATTTCATTATCCAAATTTTATTTTCACGTACCCACTTATATCCTACGACGGCTATCAGTGGATCAGTGACGGGCTACACTACCTAGATAAAAGTATTGAAGCCACGCATCGAAATCCCGCTCTGCCTTTAATATTTGCATTTCTGCGAACTTGGGGTCTTGTTGATTCATTTCCCATAATCATAGGTTTACTGACTTTTGCGTTTTATGCCTCCGCATACTTCCTAGTTCGAGCGTTTTTTAGCCCTGCAGTATCTCGCCTCACAGTACTTTGGTTTTTCTTTGTTTTTAGAATTCACAACTTTTTTGACTATGTGCTGGCAGATCCGTGGTGCTTAGTGTTGATCACCGCTGGGCTTGGATGTCTAGTGAGAGCGTCGAAGCAGCCAAAAATGCTTTTAGGAGCGGCTGCGGCATTTGGTCTGGCGATGAATTTCCAGTTCGCCCCCGTTTTTTCGGCCCCAGCTTTGCTGTGGTTTCTTGTTACTGGCATCGGTGTCAAAACTATCCGAGAGCACAAGTTGGTAAGCGTTTGGAGTGTGATCTTATTTCTACTACTATCACTGCCACAGTTTGCGTATAAATGGATTGCTTTTGGCTCTCCATTTTATTCCCATGTAATTCATTTTCCATTAATTCGAGTTCATTTGTTTGGCTTGCCCTATTATGCGGTGAATTTCTTTTCATTTCTGGGCTGGCCATTGGCGGTCGTGGTTTTGTACGGATTTGGCAGATCTTTTAATGCTCGTCAGGCTAATTGGCAACTTGTTCATTTTTATGGCCTGTGCATGTTTCTTTTTTGGATTGTTTGTTACCTCTGGCTCGATGTCAGGTTTCTTTTATACCTGGTCCCTGCTTGGCTCATATATGCAGCAAAGGGAGTCGATGCGTTATGCTTGCTCAGGCGCCTAACCCTAAAGGGCAAAACGATCCTTCAAAAGTCGGCAATAATCGTTGGAGTGTACTTTGCGATTTCCATGGCAGGTATCAAGGTTATCGCTTTTGAATCGACTGTGCTTCCCATCACTCCGCAACTAAACGTTCGGTTTTCTTCGACGCCTATTAGTGAGTGGAGGGTTACAACCCTCACGTTTGATAAGATTTCAACAGAACACTATGATACTTACGGAACTCTCTTTAATCTGTCCGAATATTACGAGTTCTATCGAAAGCTCTCGAAGTCGCCGAGGAGTCAGTCAGATGATTTTGTGCAAGATGTTATCACTTTAGCAGACAGCATCAGGCAATCAACTTCGTCGCAAGACAGGATCGGACTTTGTGACGATCTCAAATCTGTGTTTGAAACCAAAATGAAAATTCATTTCACCATCACTCGGAATATTGGCGATTGTGAGTCAAAAAACAAAATTTGGATTGCTCGTAACCAAGTTGTCGCAGATCTTCTTAAGAAGACTCCATCTTACAAGGTCGAGTGGCGTGGCAGCGAATTGACTTTACTGGTTGCAAACTAGTGGGGATTAGCCTCGCAAGAGCCACTTTTTCCAAATTGGTAGGCTAGCTTCCTTTTTTTCGATTTGGTCAAGTTGAGCTTGGCACAGATTTAGTTGATTGCGCATCGTTTGAAGTATTTCCAAATGTTTTGCAGCCGTCCAGGTGAATCCGTGACTCGTAATATCTGGTCTAAGAATTAAGAATGTCGAAAATAGCCGCTCCATAAAAAACGGAATCAGAGTTCCTCCGCCGTGGTATCGCGCGGAGGCTCGAATCTCGCCGTAGAATTTAGAGTTTTTGTCCTCAAATAATTCATAGAATGGGGCGCAGAATTCCATGAACTCCAGCCAGAACTTTTGAGAGCCATACCAATAGTTGCAATAAAGGGTATTTGGTGCGTGGTTTTGCATGTCAATCAGGCTAACTTTAACGCCAACCTCATCAAAGATTCTTTGGGCGAGCATCAAAAGCCCAGGATGGGACTCAGCTCCTTGTACCCAGACGTTTTTAAATGCCCCTACCAGCTCTGGGAATGGGTTTAAAAAGTAAACATCACGTCCTGGCTGCTCATTACATAGAGCTAAAAAATCTTTTGCGGAAACGAAAGACTTGCTTTCAAACTTCCAAGAGACAAAGCCTGTGTAGGCAGATTGAAGATGAGTTTTCCGCTGGAACTCCCTCTTAAAAACTCCCGATTCATAGAAATCATCATTCGTTTTATTTAAATACGGCACAAATTCCTTGGACAAAAACGCTTCTTGTCCTGGCCGAAAGTAGATCTGATAAATTTTAACGTCTGGTGTATTCATAGTCGTTATTATACTGATAATTTGCTAAGTTTTTATCCTATGCTGTTTTATCAAAGTTAAAAATAAAAATCTCGAGACCTCAAGCTTGCAGATGTTGGCTACCATTAAGTCAATCACCATTTCACTGAAAATCATCAGTGCTAAGATTTTTCGTCTAATGGATAAGACACTGAGCGCTCTGACGACAAGTCCAGCGACGCTACCTTTTAAAATTAAACGCAAATTAAGCAGTATCGTATTAAATCGTTTTGACTTGGGATTCCTGTATCGAGGCCACGTCCGGATTTCAGGGCAGTTTTATCCGGCCGATCAACTTCTTCCAGCGTCCGCCATAGATGCCAGCTTATCCAGCCTCCCAAAGATTTTTGTTATTATCCCCGTTTACCGTAACGTTGCTATAACAAAGCGCTGTATCGATAGCGTTCTGCGGTCAAATCTGCCACGTGAGGCTAAAGTTCTAATCCTCAACGACTGTAGTCCTGACCAAGACATGCCCGCCTTGCTGGACTCTTATCTGAAGGATGCCCGCGTCCAGGTGATTCATAACCACGAAAACCTCGGATTCGTCCGAAACGTAAACCACGGGATGACGTTGGCAGGGGATGCCGATGTGGTGCTGGTTAATAGCGACACGATAGTAGCAGCTGATTGGCTCTTGCGCCTTTATGCACATAGTAGATTAGATGAAAGGATATCGAGCGTTACAGCAACGTCCAACAATGCCACCATTTGCAGCTTTCCTGTCATGGAGGGCTCGTCTAGTTGGCCTTTAAGTCTGACGACCGAGCATGTCCAAAGGGTATTCAGCCAGCAAAACCGAGCGAGGTTTGTTGAGATTCCTACGGCTGTTGGCTTTTGTATGTACATTACGCGGAGATCTCTTAGGGCTCTTGGACTATTCGATGCAGACGCCTTCGGCAAGGGATACGGCGAAGAGAACGACTTTTGCCTTAGAGGCCTAAAGAAGGGCTGGCGTCATCTTCAGGCCCTGGATGCGGCCGTTTTTCACGAGGGCGAAGTGAGCTTTGGACAGTCGAGCCATCCGGGCAAAGCTCGGGCCGCCGAAATCATTCTGAAACGTTATCCAGATTATAATGAGATCGTTGGGAGGTTTGCCCAGGAAGACCCAGGGCGAGCGATGAGACTTGGAGCGCTTTTGGCGCTGCTAGCGGATTCTGGCAAGCCAACAGAGCTTATTTGCACCCATATTCATGGTGGTGGAGTGGAGAAGGCTGTTTGTGATTATGTAAGATCTCGTAAGGACAAAGTGAATTTTTTGAAGCTGCAGCGAAGTGCGAGGAAAGGATTTTATAGAATTTCAAGCGCTATTGATAATCTAGATTTTGATATTGAATTTAGTCCCCGATATTCCCCCAGTGTATTCGAAAGCGTTCTAGAGATCGCAAAAGTTTCCAGGCTACACATTCATCATGTGATGGACTTTGATCGGCGAATGCTAGATATGATCGATAAATTGGTGACTCCGATTGATCTCTATATTCATGATTACTGGACGATTTGCCCACAGATCACACTGACGACGTCGAAAGGTAGATATTGTGGCGAGCCGGATGCCGTCCACTGCAATATTTGCATCGCGGGACGCGGCGAGAGGACGCACGCACCACTAGCAGATGGCCTAGCTACAAATATTAATTCATGGCGTCGACAGTACAAAGGTTTGTTCGACAGAGCAGAATCGATCATAGCCCCCAGTCAAGATACCGCTAATCGAATTAACCGCTACCATCCAGCCGCCAAGGTTGTGGTGCGATATCATGAAACCCAGGATCCTATAAAAAATACCATCGTCTCTTTGAGGCCATTTGCTCCGGATAATAAACTAAGGGTCGCAATCTTGGGGAGTATTGGCGTTCACAAAGGATTTTACTTGGTTTCGGACCTGCAAGGTGAGATTGAGCGCGCCGGAGCCCCAATAGAGTTAAAAGTTTTTGGATCGACAGACCCACTGCTTAAAATGGAACACCATGTGCCAACGACTGGGGCATACCGAGAGGAAGAACTTGTTAAATTGCTGACCGATTCTGGTGTTCAGCTAATTTGGTTTCCGGAGGGAGCCCCTGAGACCTATTCCTATACGCTATCTCATGCTATGAGATTAGGATATCCGGTCGTGGTACCCAAAATAGGCGCTTTCCTCGAGAGGGTAGTAGGTCGAAATTGGACAGAAATTGTGGAGTTGGGTCAAACCGGCAAAGAAATTTGCGATCTATTGATCCGAGTCAGACAAAAAATGCTTATGGAATTGGCTCAAGTTAACACATGAAAGATATGACTAGACAGTTTATAAGACGCCTTGTTGGCCAAGAACGCCTTCGCCAGGCAGACCTGATCTCGCGACTCGTGAGGCGAGAGCTTGCGGTTAAGTATCGGGGTTCAGTTCTAGGCTACCTTTGGAGCATGGTCAATCCCCTGCTATTCATGGCGATCATAAGCGTTGTTTTTTCTTATGTAGTTCGGGATATACCCTCCTATCATCTTTATGTTTTGTCCGGAATTTTATTTTGGAACCTGACCAGTAACTCCATTCTTGGAGGGACGCATGCGATTGTTGGTGGCGCATCTCTTTTACGCAAAGTGCGAATGCCCGTCTGGATTTTTCCAATTGTGCCGTTACTAACGTTTTCTATTAACTTTTTACTAGCTCTGATCCCTTATTCCCTGGTGTTTCTGATGACTGGGCCAGAGGTGACGCCCAACGTCTGGCAACTACCGATGGTTCTTTGTTTGTTTGTCGTATTTCTCAGCGGGGTTTGTTTAGCACTGTCGTCCTTAAATGTGTTTTTTCGAGACGTCGGCCATGTCATTGAGCCGCTATTGGTGATGGCTATGTATGGGACGCCGGTGATCTACGACAGACATAAGCCTGGATTTCCTGAGAAGGTGTCCAATGTCTTGGGATTCAACCCTATCACTCACTTTGTCGAGGCCGGTCGATCTTGTCTGTTTACGGCCGAACCACTGGCCGCATCAAGTTGGATGAGGCTCTTAGCCCTGGCTGCGGTCAGCATTTGTGTGGGGCTATTAATCTATAAACGACTAAAAGATAAATTCATTTTTAACTTATGAGGCGCGCATAATGACAGATGCTGAAAACATCGTACAAGCAAGTCATTTAACCGTGGCTTACAAGTTAAGTGAATATAAGTCTTCGACACTTAAAGAGTGGGTTTTCAACCGCCTCAAAGGCCGTGGTAAAAGCCAAGACTTCCTGGCCGTCAATAACGTCAGCTTCGAGATGAAGCGCGGCGAGAGTGTCGCCTTAGTCGGACATAACGGTTCTGGAAAATCGACTCTTCTGAGAGCGCTCGCCGGCATTATTCCTCCAGCAAAAGGTGGTTACGCTCGAGTTCACGGTCGTATTGCGCCTCTAATTGAGCTAGGGGCTGGTTTTGATGGCGAGTTGAGTGGACGAGAGAATATTTATCTAAGCTGCCTATTGATGGGACTTACACTGGAAGAAGTAGAATCCAGGATCGAGGCTATTATTGATTTTTCAGAGCTTAGGGAATTTATACATGTTCCTGTAAAAAACTACTCAAGTGGCATGTACGCCCGTCTCGGCTTTGCCTGCGCCACGTCGGTCGACCCCGATCTACTTATCGTGGATGAAGTATTGGCTGTTGGAGACACAAATTTTGCTGAAAAATGTCACAAACGCATCGATGAATTAAGACAAAAAGGTGTGTCTGTGCTTATCGTATCCCATGACGAGGGGACCGTTAGAAGATTTTGTGACAGAGCTGTGGTTATGAATCGAGGGGTTGCAGTGTTCGATGGTGACGTGGGTGAGGCGTACCGAGTGCAGCACGAAATCATGATGGAGCGAGCTGCCGCAAGCATGACTCCAGAGGAGCGCAGGCGACGCGATAAGCATCTTGAGCTCATGGAGCGTTCTACAAAAATGTCAGCAAGTCAGCGGCCAAAACCGGTGATTACATCCGAGGTCGAGTTTTTATCAGCGGGAGCGCAGATCAGATTTGTCGATCTTGCCAAAAATTTCGTAGTTCGCGTCAAGGTGCGGCTAAGAAACCCTGAGTACATTTTTGGAGATACGTTCTTTGGTATGGAGATTCGTCATTTAACGGGAGCCCGCATCGGGGGGCTTGGATCTGAACCAAGAGTGCTGATGTCTGAATCTGACCTGCGAAAAAGAAGTCATTTGGAGGTTTCTTTTGAATTTCCCCAAGGGATTGCCGAGTTGTGTGGCGGCCGTTATTTGCTAATATTTGCAATGAATGACATGGGAATGGATCGGAATATACATTTTCAAGATTTTGGTGAATTTGAATTTACAAATTCCAGTCGTGGTTCGAATGAGCATTCTGATATTATTTCCCTCTCGAGCCATTCCAGTCATATCAATGTAACTGGAGTGGATAAGTGAGTATTCTTAGATTTCTGATCGTCTTGCTTCAAGCAACCATTACGACCAAAGGTCGCGTAATCCAAGACTATATCGTAATCAAGAGATCAAGAATTTTTGATAGAGATTATTATCTAAAGTCTCTTGGGTCCGACGAGAGAGTCTGGACAAAATGGGTTGCGACGTTCCATTATCTGGTAGTTGGAGAGCCGGCTCTAAGGCCCCCTAATCCACTCTTCATGCCTTCATACTACGTTAGTCAGTTAAAATCGCGACCGGCAAATCAGTCTCTTTTGGCTCATTATATTCGGCATGGAAGCTTTTGTGCTTTGCGCCCAAACCCGTTTTTTTCAGGACTTTACTATGTGGAGCATTACCATGACGTGCTGGCTAATGGGCAGCATCCTCTGGCCCACTTTTATTGGCACGGCTGGCGCGAAGGACGTAATCCCCATCCAGCGTTTAATACAAATGAATATATGGGGCGTTATAAGATTGACAAAGCCGGCTCGATTAATCCACTAGCGCATTTTCTGCCGACGGAAGTCGCAACACCGTCTGAGCTATGGGGTCTTGAAGCAGGTGTGCCCACCCCTAGTAGAGATTTTATTGGATCATCACAGATATCGAAAACCGTCGATCTAATTGTCCCTATTTATCGTAGACCGGATTTAGTTGAAAATCTTTTCGACAGTCTGACCGCAAGTCCTGACTGGCAGGAAGTTAAAACATGCATCGTGATAGATGATTGTGGCGACTCTTTTACGACAAAATATCTGCAAGATCTGGCAAGCCGATTCAGCAAAATCAAACTCATAAAAAACGAATCCAATTTAGGGTTTCTCAGAAGTGTGAACAGAGCCTGGCAAATTACGGCATCAGACGTTGTGATTCTCGTTAATTCAGACATTCAAGTTCCAAAGAATTGGCTATCGCGGATGCTGGCGCCTATTACGTCTGACCCACAAGTTGCGCTGGTGACACCGCTTGCCACGTCTGGAGCAAATCTAAGCGTCGCGTTACGGCCAGGACAGTCCTGGGTGGATGTAGACCGAATTTTGTCAGCAGATCCTCCGAAGTACCCAGACGCCTGCACGGCCATTGGCTATCTTATGGCGATTAGACGCAAAGCAATTACGACGAAAGAGTTATTTGATGATATTTTTCAACATGGTTACGGTGAAGACACAGATCTTCACTACCGCCTTCTAAAAAATGGCCATAGAAGTGTTATTTGCGATAACTTACTCGTCCTTCATAAAGGTAGTGCTAGTTACCTGCTAGATGATCAAAAGTCCAAAATTTATGATCAAAACCGTCAGATATTCTTTGAGCGTTGGGGGCAAGCACACCAAAAGTGTCATGAAAACTTCGTAAAAGAAAATGCTTTGGGCCGAATTTTGTCGCAATCCGGTCATACACGCAAGGAAGTCGTTGATGAGGAGATTGACGTTCTGCTGATCTCGCCTACAAATGATCGAGCTATCGGCGGTGTAAAGATAATTTTCGAGATGGCGACTTATCTTTGTGAGCACGGCGTAAAGGCCAAGATTTTCTGCACTGAACAAACAGGGCTTCTCTCGGCGCACGCTCATGATTCAATCATGCCAATTTTTCGCCAAGAGACGCTACACCGCCTGGTCAAATCCGTCAAAATTGTCATTGGTACTGGCATTGGCGTGGCCGCCGATGTAAACCGAGTGGCGGAGCACTACGGAGCCAAGCGCTGGTGGCTCGTTCAGGGTCCTGAATGCTACTTCGGTAGTGGTCTTCATTATAAAAGATTTGTTCAGGAGATTTTGTCAGCTGACCATGTTGTTACAGTATCGGATTATCTAACGAATTTGGTGAAAGATTTTGGCGTTAAATCGGTAACCTCTCTTCCTCTTGGACCAGACCACTTAGCCTTTTATCGACGCGACATCGCAAGAGAGCAAAATTCGATTGCGATTCATCTAATTGACACGCCTGATAAGGGATCAAGATTTGCGATCTCCTGGGCCGAGGAGGCTAAGCGCCTCGGTATGACGGTGCATTTTTTTGGTAGCAGTCGGCTTTACGATGTGATTCCGGAAGACTTAGGTACAAGACATGGAAAATTAGATAGTGACGGTCTCGCAAAGCTATTTTCTCGCTGCCAATATTACCTAGACCTCTCTTCCATGGAAGGTCTGGGCTTGTTGCCGCTTGAGGCATATTTTTGCGGATGTGTTCCCATTATGACAAGAAAGGGTGCACCAGACTTAATTTTTGGAGATGATCAAGGGGTGGTGTGGCTAGCATCGCACTTGCACTACCGAGACTTATCGAAGGTCAAACTACCGAGTGCAGCAGATTCAATTAATTGCAGCATGAGAGCTGCTTTGCAAAAGCTAACTCATACTTTAAAAACTACAACGAGCAGTCCGCTTTAACTACAAGTACGTCTAATTTTTTGTGATTACTTACCGTGCCGCTCAAGCCAAGCAATAAATCCGCCATCCATCTGCGCGATACTCTCAGCAGATGGTGACTTTTTATCAAGTATTCCGAGTTCTTGCTCCACCCGGTATAAGTCAGCCATGACCATCTCACGGCAAAGAGTCTCGACTGATACTTGCGCCTTCCATCCTAGTTTTTTGAAAGCCTTGTCAGGATTTCCAATCAAAAGATCGACTTCGGTCGGGCGGTAGTAGCTTGGATCGATACGTACGACGGTCTTGCCAGTTTTTTTATCCTTAGCGACTTCCTTCTCGCCAGTACCTTCAAAAGCAATATCCATTCCTGCATTCATGAAAGCCATTTTTAGGAAGTCTCTCACAGGCGTAGTTTTGCCAGTAGCTAAGACAAAGTCGTCACCTTCAGGTTGCTGAAGCATGCGCCACATGCCTTCTACGTATTCTTTGGCGTGACCCCAGTCGCGCTTAGCATCGATATTTCCCATGTAGAGACAGTCGTCTAAGCCGTGCTTAATCCGCGCCACGCCCCGGGTGATTTTGCGGGTTACGAATGTTTCGCCCCGGAGAGGGCTTTCGTGGTTAAACAAAATCCCGTTACTGCCATGAATCCCGTAAGCTTCGCGGTAATTGACGGTAATCCAGTAAGCGTAGAGTTTGGCTGCAGCGTAGGGGCTTCTTGGGTAAAACGGTGTCGTCTCAGACTGCGGCACTTCTTGGACCTTACCGTAAAGCTCAGACGTAGAGGCTTGGTAGAATTTCGTCTTTTTCTCAAGGCCTAAGATTCGAATGGCCTCTAAAATTCTTAAAGCTCCTACCGCATCCGCATTGGCTGTGTACTCAGGAGTTTCAAACGACACCTGGACATGACTTTGGGCAGCGAGGTTATAGATCTCATCAGGCTGGACTTCTTGGATGATGCGGATCAAATTAGTACTATCGGTCATATCCCCATAGTGGAGGAAAAACTTTGCTGCCGGGTTATGGGGGTCTTGGTAGATGTGATCCAGACGCTGCGTGTTAAATGAACTCGCGCGACGTTTGATACCGTGGACTTTGTAGCCTTTTTTTAAAAGTAACTCAGCCAAGTAAGCACCGTCTTGGCCGGTGATTCCAGAGATAAGCGCAGTCTTTGTCATGAAGCTCCCCTAGGGCCAGAGACGACAATAAGATGAGCCTTATCTTCTATTAGGTACGAAGCGCCGGATCAAGCCTTTTTAGGGAGTCTTTGTACCAAGTTACCGTAGATTTAACGCCGTCACTCAGACCGATCTTTGGGGACCATCCAAGACTCTTTAGGACGGAGATATCCATAAGTTTTCTAGGCGTGCCGTCGGGCTTGGTGCGGTCAAAGACCAGCCTGCCTTTAAATTGAACAGCTTCAGCGATCAGTCTTGCCAGGTCTCCAATCGAAACCTCTGATCCAGACCCCACATTGACGTGAAACCAGCCGTCTTTCGCCGGAGGAAGTTGCTCCAAAGTGCCACTTTTGACCGTTTCCATGAGATGAATAATGGCATCTGCGCAATCATCCACATGCAAAAATTCCCTCAGCGGGGTGCCACTGCCCCAAATGACGACCTCTGCTGCGTTTTGCTCAGTAGCCTCCACAAAACGTCTAATCAGAGCAGGCATAACATGGCTATTTTCTGGATGAAAATTATCTCCTGGGCCATAGAGATTTGTTGGCATGGCAGAGAAGTAGTTTCTGCCGTACTGCTGTCTAATACAGTTAACTAGCTCCATCCCGGCAATTTTAGCAATGGCGTAAGGCCGATTGGTGAATTCGAGCGGGCCTGTTAGGAGGCAAGTTTCCTGCATAGGCTGCGGAGCACCCCTGGGGTAGATGCAGCTAGAGCCCAGGAATATCAGGTTACCCACTCCAGCCTCATGGGCTGCCCAGATGAGGTTATTTTGGATCTCGAGGTTTTGGTAGATGAACTGGCTACGGTAAGTGTTATTGGCGTGGATGCCACCGACCAATGCGGCTGCCACGATAATGGTGTCTGGTTTCTCCCTCGCGATAAATTCCCGGGTTTTAACCTGATCCATCAAATCGAGCTCTGCTCGAGTGCGGCCGATGACGTTGGTGTAGCCCTTGGCCTTTAAATTACGAACTAGGGCGCCGCCGATAAGGCCTTTGTGGCCGGGGATGTAGATTTTTCTGGATTTCATGGCTAAGTATTTCCTTGGGGAGTATGTATTTTACATGTTAAAAGCTAAAGTAACCTTCTAGCAAATTTGTTGAATATTTAGGAATTTTTTGTTTTTGGCTTTTGTTTGTAAAAGAGTTTTCTGCAATAGCCGAGCTAAAACACCCACTGGTAAATTTCTCACGAGCGGCAAATTTTTTAATAAAAATTAATGACTGATATTTATCCCCTAACAACGTTAATAACACGATTATTGGTCGACGTCCTTTCGATCTTAGGCGTTAGTATGGCGCTAGGATTGCCTTTTAGATTAAGAAATCCGATTGTTATAGTTTGGCTTTTTTCCGCGCCTATCTTGTTTTTTCGTGTACTTGTTGGTCCGCATTTTTTAGTCGAGGGGGGCATCTCGAATCAGTTTTTTCTCAAGGCGGTTTGGATTGAAATAATTCATCAGAGCGTAAGTTCAGCCTGTTTAATACTGTTTTTACTCTTTTGCCAGAAATATATAGTTCGTCTTGTACGACCTTTTTTGAGCCGGACAGAACCTTTTAGGCATTTTCGTTCAAATTACTATGCCCTTGGCCTAGTTTTTCTCTTGTTCGGATTTTTAGTCATGGCGACTTTGGCCAGTCAGAAGTTCGGCATTGCAAATTGGGTAGCCAATCCTCGCCACGGCTACCAATTCAATCGCGTGGGACAAGGTCATCTTTATGCGCTAGCAGTTAACTGCATGGCTGTTGGATCTGGCTTGGCTTTATTATTTTCGTTTCGATTAGTCGCGCTTTTTTTTGCTGTTATCCCAACTGTCGGACTAGTTTATTTGCTTGGTTCGAAAGCCTTTTTTTTACAGCTAGCTACTTTTATCACCATAGTAATGTTTTTTCGGAGAAGTAAGTTGGCAGGCGTCTCTGCGCCTGTCTTAATATCTTGCGCTGGGATAGCTATGCTTTTAAATTTTGCGCAGGCAGGGTTTGCTACAAATTTCGAAAACATTGCAAAATATTTTGACTATTTTTCTAATTCCACCGCTGTTGTTCAACTATTGGACCAAGGGTCCTTGGGGTACTTTTACGGCGATATTTTAATGTCCAGTTTTTGGAGCGCAGTACCGCGGGTGGTATTCCCGGACAAGCCGTATATCTACGGCATACTCCACTTGAACGAAACTTTATGGCCCGGGCTTGCCAAACTCGGGCACACTCCTGCATTTACATCAGGGATTGATCTATACGCGGATTTCGGTTGGTTAGGTGTTTGCTTCGGACCGATATTTAGCATTAGTGTACTTATCAGTGGCGTTATATATTCGGTTTCTGCGGAGGTTTACAAGAAATTCACCTTTAAAATGCTGTCGGCATCAGGTCTTTTGTCCGTGCTGTTAGCATTTGCACCAGGTGTTCTGTCATTCTTAGTATACCCTTGGAATGTCATGTGGATAGCTACAACATATATGTTTCTGATAGTATCCCGGCCTGTAAGACGATGAAAATTTACAACGAAGAGTCCATACGCAAAGCGATAATCGTTGTTAAAGCCGAAGATAAATAATCAACCCGATTGTCTGGTGTGCTCTGAAAATGGAAATACTTTTAGATGACATAATACACGAGCTTCAAAAGACTGGAGGTATAAGTAGATATTGGTTGGAATTAACCAACCGACTTGAAAGGTTATACAGTCCCAATGAGTTGAAGCGGATAAACAGCAAGTCTTTATTTGTACCTCTTATTTTGTCCAGAGTATGTCCAGCTTTAATAAACCCATTTTCTGGTCGAGAATTTATTTTTCATTCAAGTTATTACCGAGTTCATGCAAGCTCTCGCGCCAAAAATATCTTGACGGTACATGATTTTACACATCGTGTTTTGGGGCACGGGCTAAAAGATCAAGTATTTATAGTTCAGCAGACTCTTGCGATTAAGTTGGCTTCGCATGTCATATGCGTGTCGCAAAACACCAAAGAAGATCTTCTACGGTTTTTCCCAAGTGTTGATTCCGGCAAAATTTCGGTGGTTTACAACGGTGTGTCCGATGTTTTTTTTCCAGATTTTTCATCTCGAAGTGGGAACGTGACTCAAGGGTCGCAGCCCTATGCGTTGTTTATCGGATCGCGAGCGCGACATAAAAATTTTAAGAGCGCTGTACTGTCGCTTTTATCTCTGCCGGTCGGTCTCGTGGTGGCCGGGTCTGAAAGACTTTCCAATGAGGAAATAGAATTTCTAAGCGAGAATCTAAAAGATAGATGGCGATTTTACTATTTTCCTAATTCCGACCAGTTGCGAACTTTATATCAAGGAGCGACGTGCCTACTGTATCCGTCGGGTTATGAGGGGTTTGGGATCCCGGTTTTGGAGGCGATGAAGTGCGGTATTCCGGTTGTTGCTTGTGACAATTCATCGGTTCGTGAAATTGCAGGACCTTCAACAATATTGGTAGATCGCCCGGAGCCTGAGTTATTAAAAAATGGAGTCATAAGGGCATTAAATGGTCTACCACAGGATATCCTTGAGGATGGTGTACGCTATGCTAGTCAGTTCACATGGGATCGTTGTTTTGATGAGACCTTGGACGTCTACAAGCGCGTTTGAGGGGGCCCTGGACCGCAAGTTCATCGTATTTTCCTAAACGTGTAAATTCCGCATCCATAAAAAAAGTCTAGAGTCATTTTTTTAATATCAATATTGCAATGAAGATTGCCAAAATCATCTACGTAATCAAATCTCTCCAGTTGGATGCTGTCTGGATCATTTAGCCATGTAAAAACGTCCAGAGGGTGAAAAATTCTGTGCGCGTTAAAAACAACCTGATTTTGTTTAGCTATTGGGAAGCTTATGTAAGCCAACCCCCCGATTTTAAGCATCCTCAATATATTGGTCAGTCCCTTTTTGTGTCCATTGGGATCCAATGGGTCACCGTACCTGCCGAGACCGAAGTGCTCAATCGCGTGAAGGCAGGATATAGAATCTGTTACCCCTGATTTTGCACTTTCATCATTCATTAAATCGGCTTGAATAAAACTTATGTTCTCGTGTCCAACACTTTTTAGGGCGCGAACGTCCATAACCTCGATTTTTCTGAAAGATGCCACATGCGCAACAAAGCCATCTATTCTAGAGCCAATATCGATGTGACGTCGAGGGTTACTGTGGTGAATGTAAGATGCGACAAGTAAATCCTGATGGAAATAATGCCCAGTCGCTGAGCCAGCCGGCTCGTCATAATCTGCAAGGACCATGGAGCTGCCTGTGATTAGTCCTCCCAAATTTTGAAACCGCAAATACTGCCTGAAATATTTCGGAAAATGACGGAGATCTAGAAACCTCTTTGCATTGAACCCAAGCAATTTGGTTAGCATTCGCACCGGGTTTATGAAGATATTGACGACTGAACTAAGGAGGCTTGTCTTTGTCATTTCGGGTATAATTAAGCTTCCAACGAGCAGAGTTAATAAACTTAAGCAAAAAAGCATCAAGACGCCATTTTACAGAAAACGTAGTAGCTACCGTCTGCGAATGTATCGATATCAGTCCAACTATGCCAGAGAAATCTTCTCATCATTTTTTCAATGAGTCACTGAATAGCGGGTTAAATTTGATTGCGATAAGCCATTGGCGCAATATTCGACTTTGGGAGCCTGTTCATCATAAATAGTGCCCCCGATCTATAGGTAAATAGTGATTTCGATTGATGTAAACCCCGGTGTGGCTATACTAAGGAGCTGGTCGGATAGTTAGCCCCGGCTTTTCAACTGCAATCCAAATTAAATATATCAAATCTCCACCGCGTGAGGGTCACGATGACTATGGTTAAACATTCGACAAAGACGGCCCCTGTCTTTAGGTTGGCTAGGTTTATTGAAAGATGGGCCGCCTATGCTCAAGGTAAGGGCTACGGGTCAACAACAATTAAGAAAGAGAATCAACTAGTCCGTAAAATTTTGAATAAGCAAATAGCTCTTGCTGTAGATATTGGTGGAAATGTGGGTGAATACACGGCAGAAATACGTCGGCTAAATCCACAAGCCGAAATCCATACCTTTGAGCCCTCGGCAACGAATATTTTGCAATTGAAAAAGCGATTTGAAGAAGACCGCCAGATTGTGGTTGTGCCCTGGGCCGTGTCAAGTAGCGGTGGAACGGCGACGCTGTTTTCTAACGTTGAAGGTTCTGGGTTGGGTAGCTTGACAAAAAGGAAGCTTGATCATTTCAATATCGATTTTGATGTGAGAGAGCAGATTACTACAGTTCGTTTTGAGGATTACTGGACTGAGTATTTAAACAAGAGGCCTTTGGATCTGGTGAAAATTGACATTGAAGGACACGAACTAGCGGCTCTAAGAGGTTTTGGTAAGGCTATTTACTCGACCTCCGTAGTGCAATTTGAGGTTGGGGGTTGCAATATAGATACGAAAACTTTTTTTCAAGACTTTTGGTACTATTTCAAAGACCATAACTTCTCGATGCATAGAATCACTCCTCTTGGTCTGGAGAGTATCACCAGCTACAAGGAGATCGATGAGTGTTTTTCCACTACTAACTATTTAGCTATAAATAAAGTTTAAAAGGACATTTTTTCCGCACCACAAGTTGCCGTCCATTGTTACCTAAAGTCTAGCTCAAAAACCCAGCAAAACCTAAGCCATTCATCGGTGCTCCTTGGGGGAGGGTAAGCTTTAAATTTTTTTTTGGGTTACTTTTCAAAGATTCTTCGGCCGTCTTAAAATGATCTAATTCAAGAGAACAATGAAAAAAACAAGCTTGTCGAGATACTCGTGAAACCCTTGAGACAAATAATCCGAGATAAAAAAGTAGTCAGAGACCTCTTCCTTTGATCGTTGATTTATGATGACACTACGGTAAAGCTTTGGTTGTAAAGCAATCCAGTATCTGATGTTTTAATATTTTTGACCCAATATTCGGGGCACCAAACGATTTTTTCTGGATTATTATTCAACCATCCAGCCCACCAGCTGAAAGAGGAATTGGCAATAATGTGATGCTTTGCTTTTGACATTAAGTGCAATACTAATGGGGCAGATAAAGAGCCCGTGTCCACAAACTCAATCCGTGGGTGAATGATATTCTGTTGGCACCAAACAAGATCGTCTGAAAAACAAAAAAATTGGGAATTTTGATAGCGTTTTAGATGGCATTCCATCGCTTTTTTATAGTACTCCACTCCCGGAGTCCCATGATATTGAGCAGCTTCCGTGTTAGTAACATAGTCTCCTCGTCGGATGTGCATAACAACAGAGTCCAAATTCATCAGCCTATACGCAAGGGATCTCCACGGCTCATTTAATGTGGTCAATGGTTGAAAGTCCTCTCGTAGTTGCTTCTCGATGGGGCGGAAATACTTCGAGTGCTGAAAATAACCGTCCAAAATTGTGTGGCCACGAGTGGCGAAAAAACTCTCATTAAATCCAAAAAGTTGATTGTCTGTTATTCGTCTATAAAGCAAAGCTCGGTTGAGCAAAGGGTGTTTGAGTCCTATTCTTCGGCGTAGCGAGCCTTGCCAGTTAGTGCTTATGCAATCAGTTTTCAAGCTAAGAGAATATTCTCTAAGACCGTAATGCCTTGATGTCTCAGCGCTCCTGCGTGGGGTGAAGTCAAACCAACCTAAATCTAACTGTAACTTTTCAAATCGAGCTTCAGCCAGGCACCTAGCCGCAGCATATTGAAACATCTGATTGCCTAGACCCCCGAAAATATGAACTCTTATCATGAGACAACTCCGAATAATCTCTTTGGATTAATCATGCCTTCTAAGAATATCCGACGCGCGTAATCGACAAATCATAATTATTGCAATTATTGAAAAATAAACTCCAGTGTATATCTGAGACGTCGCAATGCCTGCTAAGTCAGCTCGCAGCGCAGCGAAGAAAACCAAAAAAGAGCCAACAACCATCGAGGAGTTCTTTAAAAGAGCGAGTTTTTTAAGGCGATTTTCTAAAAGTAAAGGAGAGCATAGAAGTTGTCCGGTGTTAAGCAGCACAGCGGCTATTGAAAAAAAGAAAACGGATGAAGAAACACTGATATATTTTGTGTCGCTTAATAACGCCAGAAGAAATTCAGGCTTAAATTTGTAGAGAGTCAAAAAAGGCACTGAAATAGCGAGGAACAACAGGCAGGCTGCAAACGTGCGCTTTATGAAGTACCGTGTTGACAGCTTAGGGGAGCTGATTTTTTGGTAGAATATCGGCATAAGAAAGGACTGTATAGAGGAGGCGACTATGTTGAAAGGGGCCACGAAGATGGTTGATATAACGGCCAAATCCGAAATCAAGTCTGAGCGATTAATGTACTGCAGAGTCCATTTATCAGACGCAGAAAAAAACCATTGAGATAAAGACCAGCCCACAAACGGGACGGCGTATGCCATGGCGCGTTTCAAGGTATCCGATCGACAGATTTCACCGAGTGGCACCTTTGTTTTGGGGAAGTGCAGTTGCGTTCGATCGCGTTGCCACTTCGTAATTAATACACTGGAAAAAAATAATACAACAAGAACACTGGTGCCCGATTGAAGGCCGCTAAACATCAACGGTATGCATGCAAATAATTTTGTCATTGACAAAAAAACCTGCGATAAAAGGACCTGAATCCTCTGCCGTTGAGCAAGGTAGAAATTTGTATAGATATCGAAATATCCTTGGATGCTAGCGAGCAAAAGCCCGAATACGATAGCAGTTGAGGTGACTCCTAGTATGGATGGAATTAAAAGATAAGTTCCTATGATGGTTAAGCCAACCGCTACCGATAAGCGCAGGAATAAGCCAGCTAAATTTTGTGAAATATTTTGAATAGAAAATTTATCCCGTGGATCGAATTCGTGAAAGTATCGACCAACAGCGTTTAAATATGGTCCATATAAAAAAAGATTAAAAAAAGCCTGAACTGTAAATGCAAGAACGACGACAGAAAACTGCTCTTTCGATAAGGACGTCGACATTATTTTTGTTGATGCGAAGGAAAAGCAGGTTGCCAACCCTACAGACGACAAAGTTACAGAAAGCTCCCCCAGTAGTTTTTTGCGGGTTTTGAAAGCGTCTTTGAGAGCGGTGATTTTGCTGGTGCTCATTCCTGGTGGGCCTGTCTTATCAAATTGTAGACGCCGCGCGGCAGAAGCAATTTAATTCAGATGCTATAGAATTTTAAATTGTTTATTTAAGCCTTGCCTTATTCTACGAACTTTAGTTGTTCTTGAACGCCCGACCATTCCTCTATTCTCGCATTAATCTGCGAAGAGTCGTGTTGGTTATTTTTACTTCAAACCCATGTCCTTAAAAAAGTAACCGGTTGACTGAAATTTTTCAATAATCCTTTTTGGAATCAGGATTCTCACCAACGCCTTCAAACTAGTTGTTGTAGGCGTGTTAATCATACACCTAATAAAATACCTTAAAGAGGCGTGATAGTTTCCATTCCGATATTCGGTCATTCCGAATACGTAATCAGTAAATTGAAGCGCCATACTGATTTCGGCTTTGCTTAGTGAACTGCAATTGTCGAGTATCACCTTGCGTATTGATTGAGTATATCGCGGTGACAACTGACTGATGTTGTTGTTGCCGATGGTGTAGTCTCCAAGAGACGTGTTTATACCCCGGAACTTATAACCGGATTTTGCGAGCCGAAGCCATAGATCAAAGTCTTCGCCGACGTACACAGATTTGTCCTCCCGGAAAGCGCCAACCGCTTGAAATGCTGAACGGCGGACACAGGTCGCGGATGTAGCTAGCCGATTGCCTTGTAAAATCAGATCCCTAAAAGGATCCTTTAAGTCGATTTGGGGAGCATCGATTCGATAGCGAAAGTTACCGTTCGCATCGAGGACATCCATGGCATGATAAATTACATCACAACCAGCTAAATTATTGTCGACGACCTCCAGCTTATCTGGGCGCCAAAGATCGTCTGAGTCCAAAAACGCGAGCCACTCACCAGTTGCCGCGGCGATGGCAAGATTGCGTGGTCTCGCCGGTCCACCCCAATTTTCTTGGCGCAAATAAACTAGTGGAAATCGACCTTGGAAATAATCGATAATTAGCTCGGTGCCATCGGTTGAACCGTCATCCGAAATTATTACTTCAAACGAAGTGTGTGTTTGCCTGGTAACTGATTCTAAAGCAGCCTTAAGGCATTCTTTTCGGTTGAAAGTGGGGATTATAACGGAGAACTTTGGCATCAAGTTTTTTCGCTCCGTCTTCTCTGACCAAGGACATCATGGCAGCTTGAAACTACCCGGCAAGCTGTATTTTTGGCAAGGAATTATGAGAGTGAGCCAGTATCGGCTAATGTGAGTGAGCGACAGGGCTTTAGAAAGATTCCAGCTAATATTGATTTAAGCAAAGGAATACTTTCTATCAACTATTAATAGAATGGCAATAAAATCGGCATATTCCAATGGCTTAAAATACAGCTGCTGCGCAGTTCTTGTAGACTGGGCGCTGCGAGAATATGTTAATAATAGTGCGAACTTTTAAGACTAACGGAAACGCAAGTGAGACAACTAACTGTCGCAGGTTTGATGTGTTCGTTCAATGGCCTTTCCCGAGGGTTCCTTGAACAGGCTTTGCGCTCAATTAGATATCAGAGCCGACCTCTGGATGAATTTGTCTTTGTTGATGATGGAAGCACCGATGGGACGGTTGAATTTGTCCGGCAATATTTTCCTGATGCACATTTTATCAAGCTACCCAATGGCGGGCTCCCGAGGGCCCGGAATGCGGGCATCGCAGCGATAAGTAGCGACCTGATAGCTTTTTTGGACGACGACGATCTGTGGGCCCCCGACCGTATTAAAAAAACTCTGATCCCTTTTCAAAAAAATTCTGATTGTCTGAATTCTACCATTGTTTTTACAGGCGCTAGGGTTTTCCGTGGAGTCGATCCAGAGAATGGTCTCATAGTCGGCAGTCTCGATTGTTATTCAAGTTGGCCGTCTTGTTTAGTAGGGCCCGTGGTAGACGGAAATGGTGGCATTATGCTGCCGAAGAAAGTATACCAAAAAGTTGGCCAGTTCCGGGAGGATTTGACGCATGGCGAGGATCTTGATTATTGGCACCGTGCGCTTTTAAATGGCGTTAAATTCTGCCAGATTAAAGAGCCCCTCTTTTGCTATCGAAAATCACATGTGAGCATGACATCGAATGGGTCCTATGACTTAAAAAAGCTCGAATTTATCAAAGATCAATTGAGATATGATACTCAGCTAAACTCAAAGCCAATTATTTTTTCAATAGCATTTGCATCGTTAATTAGATCGCTGGCTAATGGTGAGATAAAAAATATTTTATTTTTTTCTCGCCAAATTTTTGTTAGCCTGACGGGCTCAAGCGCATTAATTGCGGCGTTTCGGCTGCTTTCATTCTGCTTTGCGCCCTTCGGGATGAAGAATCGACTCCGAGAGGTGGAGTGTGTTTTAACAACTAACGCCGCCATGCGTCGCCCAATCTTTTTTGGGAAAACCAAATGAAGATATCCATCGTTACCGTTTGCTACAACAGTGAAAAAACGATTGCAGATACACTGGAGTCAATCGCAAAGCAAAATTATAGAAATATGGAGTGTATAATTGTAGATGGCTTTTCTACAGATTCTACATGGTCAATTATTGAGTCGAAGCGGCGAAGTCTCCCTCGTGATACAGAGTTGGTACGAGAAAAAGATCATGGTATTTATGATGCGATGAATAAGGGTATTGCAAAATCGACCGGAGACGTAGTGGGATTCCTCAATAGTGACGATGTGTTCGCAGATGAAACTTCAGTTGCAAGAATCGCTGATGCTTTTAAAACGTCCGCTTGCGAATTGATTTACGGGGATCTTGTTTATACAAAAGTAAGTAACCTTTCGCAGATTACACGGAGATGGAAGTCAGGTTTTATGCCCAGACTCGGTCTTAAAACCGGTTGGCACCCTGCTCATCCCACCATGTATGTCAAACGGGAAATTCTTCAGAGAAATCCTTTTGATCTGGATTTTAAAATCGCGGCTGACTATGAGCTAATGGTCCGCCTGCTTGAAAAACACAAGGTAACTTCTCATTACGTTCCATATACGCTAGTGCGTATGCGTGAGGGTGGCGCTAGTAATTCAGGTTTAATAAATATTCTGAAGGCAAATAATGAGTGTTTGAGAGCGTGGTCTAAAAATAGACTTTTCGCAAACCCCTTGACCATAGTTTTCAAGCTGGCAAGAAAAATATTGCAGTACAGAGCACGTCCATGAAATTTAATATAAGACCCGCACTCCATGCGCCGCCACCAGATAAACCCAAACCAAAGCCAGCATACAAGCAAGCTTTAGGTTTCCGATATGCTTTGGGCGTCTGCGGTAAAGTACGCGAATTGTCATAAAGATAACAAGGCTTCGAAGGCTGATAAGATCAAGTTTGTATTGTGCCTGCCATTCTTTGGGTAGCAGCAAAATGGCAAGCGGAAATGCCAAAAGTAAAAAGTCCGATGGGGTAAAAATAAACGAACGCCTGCGTGCAGTAGCCAGAAATAGCATAAGACTACTGATGAATAGTAAGATAAACAGCGAATTATAGGCGCCATGAATCGAGTAGGGGCGCCCTTCCCAGGCGATGGTCATGGGGTTTAGGTTGTTGACGATCAGGATGACGACGGCAGCGGCGCATATTGCAAAAGAGTCGAAGAACACTGCCCCACGCTTTGTGTAGGGGATAAACGCACTAAGAATAATAATGGCTCCGGCTATCGCGGCCCATGTTGCGAACTCTCTCGGCACCTGACCTGATAACGCAGGGCCTAGCATGAGGATGGCAAACAAAAGGTATCGGTTAATGTTTTCCCAGTGCCTGATAGCACTAGAGATCTTTATTGACATAGGTTTATAAGATGCTCTGCGGTGTGCCGTCACCGCTGCAGAGACTGCGTCATCATCAAGCTTCGCTGCGGCAGGTACCACAAGTAGAAGGAGTATCGCTGCGGCGTAGGGTACCCAAGGGAAATCATACTTGGGGAATATTGCCGGGAATATGCCAAGTACCCCAAATGCAAAAGCCATAAAGTAAATGGTCATAACACTTTGGCCATGAGTCAGACCAATTCGTAGCAGTGTGTGGTGGAAGTGGTTCTTATCGGCAGAGAAAGGGCTTCTTTTCTCCCGGATACGTCTCATCATGACGACTGCCGTGTCGATGATGGGAATCGCAAATGTCAGGATGATTGAAATGAGCGGTGCTGAATGATTGGTGATTGGTGAAGGTCTAAGAGCGATCAGTAGCAAAGACCCTGACATAAACCCTAGCCAATTAGAGCCGCCGTCTCCCATGAAAATACTGGCAGGGTGAGTGTTGTATCTTAAAAATCCAAATATGGCTCCCAGCATCGGCAGTGCAAAAGTTAAAATTACGCTGGCGTTTTGAGTCGTCACGTAATCAGCAAACGATATCAGGCTTACACCGATCAGCACCACGCCCGCAGCGAGTCCATCAAGTCCATCAATCAGATTGATCGCGTTAATAGCTCCCACGATCAAGAAGGTGCTGAAGATCAAAGATATTGGTGCTGGTAGGGTCAGAGTCAAAGTTTTAGTCAGCGTGATGTGATCAAGGGCAAGTTGATCATGGTGTATTGCGATTGCAGCTGCAAGGATTTGGATCAGAAGGCGATATTTTGCAGGAATTGGGGTGAAATCGTCGATCACACCGCAGACAAAGACTGCAAGAGAGCCAAATAAGACTCCTTGGTATGGAAGGCTTGCCGGCAGTATGGAAATAGCCCCCAGAAACGCCACCACCATGGCCACTCCGCCAAGGCGAGGAATGGAACCAGTGTGAATTTTTCGAGAGGCTTCTGATTGTCTGCGGATGCTATGGCCGTCAAATAAGCCGTTTACGGTGGCAAATTTTGAAACAACCGGCACCAATAGCATGCTCAGCATGGCTGCCAACATAAAGCTCAATGCGAGCAGAATTCCCGGAGAAAATGGGGCCGATATGAGATTCATAGGCCAAAAGAAGATCATTTTTAACTGGGCACGTCCATTAAATTTGCGTAATATTCGTCGGTTCCTTTCAGTGAAAATCCCCCAAGTTTTTGGAGTCTTCATCTCCCATGACAGCTACTGAACCTTCCAGCAATAAGCCGGCCCCTCAGGATGACTATATTGACATCATTGATGTCTTGGGGTTTCTCTGGCGAGCGAAAGTCTATGTGATCGTTGGGGTTGTTTTGATGGTGGCAGCGGCCATTGGAGTCGTTAATTCCAAAAAGCCGCCGGTGTTTATCTCGACAGTTCCGGTGACACTAGAAGTCGCCGGTGGCATTTCTTCCGATCAAATCAGCGCTAAATTTGGCAGTCTCCTTGGCAGAGCTGACATCATAAAAGATCTTAACGCAGCTGGTGTGGGGTTTGTCGGTGGTAAGGCCCCGTTTAGGTTAGTAAACACTTTGGGGGTTATGACTCTAGAGGTCAGCTCCCTATCAACGGATTCCAGTGGTGAGAGGGCTCTCAAAGCGGTCCAAGCCTTAACGGCAGCAGCAGAAAAGTTAAATAAAACCCAGACCGATGCGTCTGCTGATGTGACAGCCAGCAAAAAATCTACGTCAGATCTTGAGGAAAAGTTTAGACAAGTTGTAGCAGCTCAGGTGGCTGAGGAAGCTCCCTTCAGGGCTAAGCTATTTGCGCTTGAGGCTAGACTTGCTCAAAAATCAGGCAGAAACCCGACCCCCGCTACATTCGTGAAAGGCACATCCACCGGTGATGACGTGATGAGGCTTTTCGGTGCCGCCGAGTCTAAACTAACGGATTTAGAGAAGACGGAAATAATTCAAGAGTACGCAGACCTCGTAGGCAGTATTAAGGCTATTGAAGCCAAATACGAAGAGCCTCTCCTCCAGCTAGCAAAAGCCATGGAAGCATCGTCTGGCTTGCTGTCAGACGTTGTCAGGGGGTATCCGGTCTTGGTGGCCAATGAAGGTGCCTACAGGGCCTCAGTCGCCATCGGTGTCCATGAGCGTTATGAGAGTAAGAGAGCACTGTTTGTTGTGCTTGGAGTTTTATTAGGCGGCCTACTTGGGCTTATGACTTACGGCCTCGTGATCTTCATGAGACAAAACTCCGCCAGGCTTCGCCAGATTTTTAAGTGATAGGCCGCTAGATCGCAACGATCGACTGCTGATTGATCTCAAGTGGTTTATCCTCTCCAGCTTTAATGAGACAAAGACTACCACGGGGGGGCTTTAACTCAGGAAATTTAGGCTCTAGATGATCACAGTCATCAACCAAAACAATTTGCTCTGTGGGAGACGACAAAGAAAAATCATATTCACCCTCAGGAAAGACTAAACTAACCATGTCTTTTTTAGAGTTAAACGTCATGAGGGCTGGAATAGAAAATGACGATGTCCCGATTACGACTTGTCGACTTTTAGGTCTGATAATGATTTCCTTGACATCCTTTGGTAGCTGCCATGCTTTCTTAAATTCCGGCATCCATGAGCTTAAGGCTGCGCGGTGATCTTGGTAAGCCTCAGTCAGCAGTAAAGGTGCTTCCAAGATGTCCCTGCCAAGACCAACACCGTTGGTTTTAAAACCCATAAGTCCCAGAACAGTCGGAGAAGCGCCAAAAGGTGTAGCTAACCGGTTAACTTGTCTCGGCTTAATATGGTCTGGCCAATTGATCATCAGTAGATTACGGCGATCTCTGCGGGCTAGTAAATTTGACGCAGTGTTTGTCATGGCCAGATGATCTGAGCTGACCACAATAACAGTATTGTTATCCCGGTCGAGCGCTCTCATGTCACGAACAAGTTGCGTAATCAATTTATCCGCGCAGTGTACAGCGTTGAGCATTGCATTGTTGCCGCTCCGGTACTTCAGTCCATGACAGGCTTGGCTGATGTGACCTTCGGGATGGTGGGTGTCGACAGTGAGGGTTACGAGGGCAAATGGCTTTTTGGAGGATGTGAGTAATTGCTCGTATTTCTCGCGAACGAAACCAAAAAGACTATCATCATATAGACCCCAGCCATTGACGTAGGATTTATCCGGCAGTTTTGATTCAAGCTGGGCTCGACCGAGTACCTCATGAAAGTCGTGGGATTGGTAGAATTTACCCTTGCCGGCAAAGTTTAGATCAGCGCCTCCCAGGTAGGCCAAGTGATATCCAGATCCACGTAAGAGATCCCCTAAGCATCTAACACCTGGGAGAAAATAATTTATGCCTGACATCGAATTCCCGTTACCGCCGGTGGTGGTTAGAGGGATTCCGCATTGGGTGGCCACCATTCCGGCAATCGTCCAGCCTGTCGAGTCAAGCTGCTCGATATTGGTAAAGCTTGCACTGGATGCTTCTAGCTCTTTAAGTCCAGGGGTGAGGCCTGGAAATAGGGATTCATCAAGGTAAGTTCTCTCCAATGATTCAGCATAAATCCAGACAAGATTAGGTTTTTTTGTTGGACTACTAGTGATCTCTGGCTTGACGTAAAAATCCACAAAAGTCTCAGTTCGGTTTGGATTAAGAACTTTCCAAACAGCTTGAGAAAATGGATTGGTCACAGCCGAAAAAGCAAAAACCAAGACTCCCGTGAGACCCAGGGTCAAGTCGGTGGAGATAGTTCTGAATGGGGAGCGTTTTTTGAAGGCTAAAAACCAAATCGATACGAGACCGACCACAGTGAGTGACGAAAACTTGATAATATCAGACTTGAAATCACCAAGGCCGGCACCTTCAATCCCGTAAAGAAGGTGAAATAAAATAGCGTCATTAAAAGATGAGCCTGCGACTTTTTTGAAAACAGTGTCAATGATAATCAAAAGTAACACTAATGATGACAGTAGACTTAACAAGGTCTTTGTGAAGACTCTGGCGCTAAGCCTGGCTAGTCCCACGAGGGCAGCCACTGACAAATATTGAATGATGGCGATGACCATTTTAGCCGCCGTTTAACTAACCGATTAAATATATAATCAACTGCTCAAGACAATAACAAGGGACGGCTGATCCAGCAACGGGAATTGGGGAATTGGGGACGCCCACCTGGTTGACTATTGATTGATCATTCAGAAGGCTGATGATTTTCACTACCTCACTTGCGTCAAACTCGAATCCAGCGCCAAAATCAGAGCCGAGACAGCACTCATTACGTCTTAAGACTTATGTCATATTAAGACGATCAAGAAACTTCCATAATCGCCTTAATATGGTATACTTAAATTATTCGAATATACCATATTAAGGCGTGTATGATACCGAAATTACTGATAAAAAGAATCGACCAAAAGTATCAAATTTTGCAGTCTATGCGCCCACTGCCCTCAAGTATCGTCAATAAGTTACGCGCACAACTCTCGCTGGAACTAACCTTCAATTCAAATGCGATTGAGGGAAATAAGCTTACCCTTAAAGAAACCTACCTGGTGATCAATGACGGCCTCACTGTAAAAGGCAAATCACTCAAAGATCATCTTGAAGCCAAAAATCACGATGAAGCGATTCATTTTTTGTATGACTTGATTGAGCGTCAAAGACGACATACGATCAGTGAACACACGATTCGCTCTCTGCAGCAGCTCATTATCAAAAACATTGAAGACTCCGAGGCAAGACGCTACCGACAAGGTGATGTCATGATCACAGTGTCTAAGCATAGACCTCCAGCAGCATTTGAAATTCCAAAGCTGATGAAGGAATTTATTGTTTGGATTAAAAAAAACATTTCTAGAATGCATCCTGTGGAGTTCGCAGCGATCGCCCACCACCGTCTTGTTCATATTCACCCATTCGCGGATGGCAACGGCAGAACCTCACGCCTTTTCATGAATCTTTTGTTGATACAAAAAGGGTATCCAATGGTGATCATACTCAAGAATGATCGCCAGAAATACTACCGTGCCCTTGAAAAGGCGGATGGCGGCAAATTTGAGGACCTACAAAAGTTCATTGCCCAGGCCGTTGAGCGCTCTATGAATATCTATTTGAAGGCAATTCATTCGAGCTCAAACATCGAAGATCGCCTCGTACCTCTCTCGCAGCTTTCAAGACACAGTTCATTTTCAGAAAAATATATAAATTTATTAGCCCGATCGGGAAAACTCGAAGCTCACAAAGAAGGACGCAATTGGGTTTCCAGCAAAAAGGCACTTAAGAATTATCTGGCAAACCGAGAAAAAAAGAGGCGCTGAAATGGGGACGCCCACCTGGTTGACTATTGATTGATCAGACGGGTTCGGTGTTACCATTATGCCTAGTTAGCTATTAAATAATCAGATCATCATTTAATGCATCGGACTTAGCTCTTCGCCCAGGGATTTTGTTAGTCACCATGATTCCCGTGTCACGTTCAATCTTTCTCAGGAACTCCTCGGAGCCAAATGGTTTTCCTGATGAGATAGTCTTTCGGATGTTTTTTAATTCATCGAGTTGGTTTTTGGTCTCGCCTTGATTTTGTTGATTCAAAAAGTCCTCCCAAGTACTGCTTGGCGAATATATGGGAGCAAATCCGCTGCGGCCATCTACTCCGCCGCTACAGGCTATGTCGGCGCTACTCCAGGGGTATTGACGGGGCATGTCGCAGATTTTTGCACGTACTGGGTTGAGTTCGATATACCTGGCCACGATGGACGTATTTTGTGGTTCAACTGGACACGAGAAAAAACGCCCTTGCCACAAATGCCCCGTCCAACTGCGGGATTTGTTTATTAGGCGAGTGTAGGTTTGGTGAATACTAGCGATTCCTTCCCGTAGAGAGGATTCGGTTGATGGCACAACTAGCAAATGCACGTGATTGGGCATCAAACAATATGACCACACTGCGAAACCAAACGTCTCTGCACTTGACTGAAGAAACTTCAAGTAAGCCCTGTAGTCATTGTCACAAAAAAATACCTGTTGGCGCCGATTACCACGCTGCGTGACGTGGTGAGGAAGACCAGGCAAAATTATTCGTGCGCGTCGCGGCATAAAATAAAGGCTACGATAGTACGATAGATATAGGAAGCGACTTGTCATACGAGATGTGAAATGTCTGCTGAATCTTGCTTATTCAATAGTCAACCAGGTGGGTGTCCCTTGAAGGATGTCCGGAATACTCGCGAGTAAACCAGACACCTGTCCGGAATACTCGTATTATCGGAGGCAGGGGGAAAAGGCCTCATGCGGTATATAAGTCGTTTTATCAAGCAAACATTGCCGAAAAGAGCCGTCTTTATCGGTGGTCCGAGGCAAGTCGGCAAAACGACGTTAGCTCTTTCCCTCATCAGCCCCAATGCCAAACATCCGGCTTACTTGAACTGGGACCATGGCCCATCATCAGAAAAAATACGAAAAACCGAGCTTCCACCCAAACAAAATCTATTGGTCTTTGACGAACTCCATAAATTCAAACTTTGGAAGCGCTGGATTAAGGGTGTCATTGACGTGGAGCGGGGGCATCGCCGGATTCTTGTGACGGGCTCAGCCCGTCTGGACTTATATCAAAAAGGAGGGGACTCTTTATTCGGACGATATCGATACGTGCGGCTGCACCCTTTTTCTGTGGGTGAGTTAAGAGCACAGAAGCGCCAAGAGTTGACGGTTGATGAGCTCATGACCTTTGGAGGATTTCCAGAGCCACTTTTTTCTCGTGATGTCCTGGAATTGAAGCTTTGGCAAAAAGAGCGCCTTCGCCGAATCATACGAGAGGACCTCAGAGACCTTCAAGCGATTCAAAATATCACCGGCATCGAGATGCTCGCCGAAATGCTCCCAGACCGGGTCGGAAGCCCATTATCGATCCAAAGTCTGGCCGAGGATATTCAAGTCGACCACAAGACTATCAAGAGGTGGGTGAGTGTTTTAGAGACGATGTATTTTTGTTATAGGATCCCTCCGTTTGGTGCGAAAAAAATCAGAGCAGTCAAAAAAGAGCAGAAGCTCTACCTATGGGATTGGTCGGTGATCTCAGATATCGGCGCTCGGTGGGAGAATTTGGTGGGCTCACAGCTATTGAAGTTTTGCCACTGGATGGAAGACACTAAAGGCGACACCATGGAACTGCGCTACCTAAGAGATATCGATAAACGAGAGGTCGACTTCGTCGTTTTGAAAAATCAAAAACCATTATTTGCAGTCGAATGTAAATCAGGTGAAAGATCCATTAGCCCAGCCGTCCACTATTTTGCTGAAAGAACGAACATCCCGATTTTCTATCAGGTGCACCGTGGCAGCAAACACTACGAAAGAGGCAAAGTGGTGGTGATCCCGTTTGAGACGTTTTGTCACGATCTAAATATGCCGTGAATGGTAATTGGGGACGCCCGACTTAGTTCTTGGGACACCCGACTGATTGACTATTGATTAAGCAATCATAGCGAGATCTACGTCCGCGTCAACCCCACTAATCGAGAAATTGCAGGTGGTCATGACGCAATCACCCTCTTCTTGATGACCGCGAGTCGTCGGTCAGGTCTTCGTAATTAATAAAGTTTTCCGTCCCAAAGAAGCTTCGTAAACTGCTGCCAAGGCAGAATTTCTATTCCATCGTCGGTCACCCGTTTTTGCCTCTCTCGGCAAACAAGTATATGACGCTTGAAAAGTCCCTCTTCCATTAACGCTCGTAGACCTTTTAGGTGCTTGTCTGTCGGTGAGTCAGATGACTTGATTTCGATGGCAACTTGATTACCAATCAGTGCATCCACTTCAAATTGTGACGTGGACCGCCAGTATCTGAGCTCCTCGCGCCGGCGGGCGTACGATAGCCACGCGCGGACTTCGAGGATAATAAAATGCTCAAAAGCATCGCCAAAGGCCTTACTGCCTTCGATGATGTGGGAGTTCTTTGCAAGATGTCGCGCTACCCCGAGATCAAACAGGTAGAATTTCGAGCGCGTGGTGGCCTTTCGTTTTTTGGTGGCGGTATACCCGGGTAGCCGAAAGCCGATCAGCGTATCTTCAAGGATTTGAAAGTAATTTTTAAGAGTCGACGGTGACACCTGCAGATCTGACGCAAATCGTTCGTAATTAATCTCTTGTCCATTGGCCAAGGCAACCGCGTCTAAAAACTCGGAGAAGGCAGCGACATTTCGCGTGACCGCTTCCGCTTTGATTTCCTCGCGCAGATATGTGTCGACGTAGGCTGTTAGATCTTCATCCGGATCCGTACCATCATAGATCTCCGGTAGGCCACCGTGATTTATAAGGCGCATCAAATCAAAGGACTTTATCTCAGCCGACGTTAACGGAAATAATCTTGCCTCGCGTGCGCGTCCAGCCAGTAGATTGGCGGCTCCGTGTTTAAGTTTTCGCGCGCTCGATCCGGTAAGCAAAAAACGAATATGTCTCTTTTGGATCAGCCGGTGAACCTCGTCGAGAAGAGACGGCAACTTCTGCATTTCATCAATCACGACAATACGTTTTGGGTCATCAATCATCTCGCCAAGCCGACCAGGGTCTTTAAGTAGGCTTTGGAAGGTGCGAGCCTCCAAGAGGTCTATCACCAAAGCCTCGGATAGGGTTGTGTCGATGAGGGTGGTCTTGCCAGTGGCTCTTGGTCCGAATAAAAAAAATGACTTTTGTTCCAATAAAGACCGAAGGTTAAGAAGGCGCCTATGCATTAATATCCATAAGTAAGATGTTGAATTTCATCAATATCAGTATTTATACTACCGATTTTATCGACTCGTGGCAACACCTTGCGTCGTAGGGGACACCCGACTGTCCCCGATTTAAAGCGTCAACCCCCCATCCCCCCAAATTTCCCCATAACCCCGTCTAAAAACCCTTTATAAATCATCTTTAGATTTTGCCCAGATGGCCTGGGCAGCAGTGCCTGGAGGTACTCTTTCATGAGCTTTAGGGCAAAAAACCCATACAAGACCACTTTTGAGCGGCCCGCGTGGCTTAAGTACTCAATCAAGAGAACGTGATTTCTGATGTTAAAGTACTGGGTGAAGGCACTGATCTCGTTTTCTTTGACCCACAGAAACTGCACCTGATTCTCGGTCGCACGATGCTTTATCAGCCCCACATGGTTTAGGTAAAGAACCGGCGTGTGCTTTGATGCAAGCCAGCCGTAAATCAAATCGTCATTAACGATAAAAAACCGTTTATCAGGTAGACCGATTTTTTGAACGATATCTCTGTGAATGAGCATCCCCTCAAAGCAGCCGTAGTTGACCTCCATGTAAGGCTTTCCTTTGGGAAAGCTTGGATCCTGATTCCACACGGTTCGTCCAGAGACTTCTGAGAAGTGACCCTCCCAGTTAATAAAAGTCCCGTCCTCGTAGCGTTTTGCCGGGTGAACACAAAAAGACTTCTGGCGATTTTTCAGCATAAATTCAAGCGTGTCAGACGTAGCCTCCACGTCATCATCCATGAGCCACATCCAGTCACAGGCACTGGCTAAGCCTAGCTTTACACCCTCGTGGAATCCTCCGGCTCCGCCTTCATTCGTGGGAAGGCGCTGATAGATGATTTGGACTCCGTTTACGGTGTGCTTAGCGGTCATGGCCCCATCGACAAAAGAGAGGTCAGTTGAAATCACGCCCAGAGTTTTAAGTGTCTCAAAGGTTTCTAGCTTGGAGGCATTATCTATGATGACGAGAGTGTTAAGTTGGTGAGACTGATCTAAGAAAGAACGCACCGTGTGGACCAAGAGCTTTGGACGATTGTAGGTTACAAGTATTCCTGCCACGGTTTCCATGAAGGGGCCTCAAAAAGAAATTTAGACGGGATCAGCGCTAAAGCGGATCTTTGATGGCTCACTGCTACTGAGAAAGCGTCTAGCCAGATCAAGGCTCTCGGCAATACACATGTGCATGTCAAGATAGCGGTACGTGCCAAGTCGACCTGCAAACGTGATGGGCAGGGTTTCTTGTTTGGCTTCATCCACGTATTTTTGTAGGTGTGTTTTATCGGTGGCTAATCGAACTGGATAGTAGGGAATATCAGCGCGGGTCGCCGTTCGACTAAACTCCCGGTAGCATGACGTCTTTTGATGCGATTCCCAGTGGGTGAAATGCTTAAATTCCGTGATGCGCGTATGCTTGACCTCGCGCTCGCAGTAGTTCATGACACTAGTGCCCTGAAAATCACCGTCTTGACGAAAAAGCTCAAAATCAAGGGTGCGGTAGGAAAGATCTCCAAACTTATAGTCAAACCAGCCATCAATCGTGCCTGAATAGAAAATATGATCGTAGGATTTTAATTCGCTGCGCGAGATTTTTTGGCCCAAGAAGACATTAATATTTGGCAGATCGAGCATCTTTTGAATCAACACCGTGTATCCGTCGACTGGCAAGCCTTGGTACTGATCGTTGAAGTAGTTGTCGTTAAAGTTAAAGCGAATGGGCAGTCTTTGGAATATGGAAGCCGGCAGCTGCCGGGCGTCTAGTCCCCAGTGTTTTTCCGTGTAGTGCTTAAAAAACGTCTCATAGATCTTAGGGCCAAGCATGGAGAGGGCTTGTTCCTCGAAGTTTGCAGGACTAGGGTTTTTGGTGCCAAGGGTTGTTATGAATGCTTCGGCTTCCCGCGGGGAAAAGCGTTTATTAAACAGCTGATTGATCGTCAGAAGATTAATCGGCATCGAGAAGACACCTTCGGCCGTGGTGGCTTTTACCTTGTGCTCGTAACGCTCAAAGCGGCCAAAGCTAGTAACGTAGTCCCAAACCTCTTTGTTATTTGTGTGAAAGAGGTGCGGTCCATAGACATGAAGCATCACGCCAGTCTCAGGGTCTCGTTCGGTGTGACAGTTACCGCCCACATGATCTCGCCCGTCAAAAACGTCCACGTGAAAGCGCTTGGTGGAGGCTAGCACGTTGGCGATTACCGCCCCGGTAAAACCAGCTCCAACACAGGCAATTTTCTTAACAGAGGACATCTGCAATTGGGGACACCCGACTGATTGAGTATTGATTAATCAATTACGGCGACGCCGTGTCAAGATAGTTGATCTGGCACATTTTGGCAGCCCAAAGTTATGCACAAGGTCAGCCTATTGATATCGGTCAAATGATCTCGGCCCACACGGACAAGCGTGTTCAATCAATAGTCAATCAGTCGGGTGTGGAGTTCCGCCAATAAAGTAGACACCTAGGACGCCTTCGTTTTTGATTCATACAACGCTGGTGGCAGATAGCCAAGCGTCGAATGAAGTCTTTGACGATTATAGATTGCTTCAATCCATTCAAACACCCTACCACGCGCCTCGCTGCGCGTGGTAAATCCGCTTCGAGGGACCAATTCTGTTTTGATCGTTTTAAAGAAGCTCTCTGCTACCGCGTTGTCCCAACAGTCTCCTTTTCGCCTCATGCTCGGTACGATTTTATTGAGCTCAAGGAGCTCTCGAAATCCTCTAGAGGCAAACTCTTTGCCTTGATCCGAATGATGAATGAGTCCCCGCTTAGGCTTACGATAGTCGATTGCGGACTGCATGGAACGCACCACTAAGTCCGTATCAAGTCTATCGCTCATGCTCCAGCCCACAACTCGCCGAGAATAAAGATCAACAGTGGCGGATAGATATAACCATCCCTCTCTCGTCTAGAGATAGGTTACATCAGACACCCAAACCTTGTTCGGAATCTCAACTTGAAAATTTCTTCTAAGTAGATTTTGCGCGATATTCTCATGACTGCGAGAATCCTTAGTTATGCGATACTTCCGGGAGTACCGGCATCGGATTCCATTTTTTCGCATAAGGCACTCAATTCGACCTCGGCCCCAAGCTCGCCCTTTTCGCTTCAGAGCGGCGTGAATACGAGGGCTTCCATAGTTTCCCTTGTTAGCCTCAAACTCCTTTTTGATTTCTCCAAGAATAACGACATTCTCCTGGACCCTCTTCGACACAGGAGCCTTTTGCCACTTGTAATATCCCGATCTCGAAACGCGGAGTACTGGACAGCTTACTGACAGCGGAAAGTCTTTCAAATGATCTCTGATGAAGGCGTATTTTAGAGACTTTCCTTGGCAAAGTACGCCGCCGCTTTTTTTAGGATATCGCGCTCCATTTTGACGCGTTCCAACTCTTGCTCAAGCTGCTTAATTCGCTCCTTATCCGCATCTTTTTTACCCTGCCCACGTCCCACTCCAGCAGCAGAACCCGTGGTTTTGTAAGACTTTATCCAGGTCTCTAGAAGCGACACACTAAGGCCCAGACTCCTTGCAACTTCTGTTACTCGACGATGCTCCGCGAGCACCATACGAACAGCCTGATCTTTAAACTCACCAGAATGATTAAGATACCTACCTGACGTGGACACAAAACACCTCCGATTTAGTCACTTACTTAGTTAACTTAATCCTTGGTGTCTACTTTTCTGAGGAGGCTCAGTGTCCCCATTTGGCCCCCATTTGGACCCGATTGATTGAGTATTGATTAAGCATAGTCTTCCGTCGTATTGCGATACTCTGCCATTAGCCGTCGCAATTTTTTGACCGATCTGTTGACTTCAATATCATAAATAATTTGACGGTAAAAAATCTCTCTATCAATCATCACTTGAAGTCGAATCGACGGTTCAAGATCTATGAGTTCTGTGATTTCTTCCACTAGCTCGGCGATGGGCTGCGCGTCTGGGTGACACAATATAAGATGATTCTCGTGGTGGATCATTTTAGTCTGTGCGCTTAAGCCCGTTGCTAAGACCCGGCGTTCATCGTCATTAAGCTGATCGATTAACGCTTCGAAGGATCCAAAGTGTGAATCTGACTCGACCTCGTCAAGCCTTTCGATAAGGTCTATCCAATGATTCTGTCTGTCACCAGAGCCCTCTCTCACGGTGAAGTTATGGCGGATGATATTTGAATTTTCAAACTCGAATGGATTGTCTTGAGCTTTAAATTTGTTGATCATATCTAGGGCGTTTTGTGTTTGGGAGATTAAATGCTCGTCGTGGGCCGCTTTTTTTGCGAAATACTCCAAGTCTCCCACGCAATTTGGATAGAAGAGTCGCCTGGTCTCTGCACTAATGCGCTCCAAGTCAATCGACGAGCGGGCATGCTTCACCTGGCCTTTAAATTGCTCCAAAAGCTTCGGATCAACGTCTGGCCCAGTCTGGTGGACTAGCTCAAACGAATTTAGGTCTTCTCTTAAATGTTCATCCAAAGTTTGGCCGAGATACAACTCGGCCGCCGAGCGCAGGGTGGGGGAAAGTAGTTCAGATTTTTGCTCCGCTACATATAAAACGAGCCGAACAATCATCTCGGTGACGTCACCCCTCTCTGATGGTGTGAGGCTTTTGAAGCCTAGGGCAGTATGCAAAGCATCCGCCATCGCCGCGTTACAACTGATAAACCGATCTGCCTGAGCCTTAAGACTCGGGGCGCACTCTATCTTTGCGCGAAGTAGCATAGGTAACAGGGATCTCTGATGTCGCGCTAGGCGCGCCTCACCTGCCAGTCGATGAAGTAGAAGCCGCAGCTGCCCCGGGTCTTTTTCCCGCGTGGGTTTTAAAGCTGGTGATTTTGATTTTCGTGATGTTGCTACTTTTGATTTTAACGTGGTTGAGTCTGGCATGTGTGGTCACCGGTATCCAAATTTCATATCCACTCAAACCATTTGATTGGATACCGGTCCACTTTACAGAGTCTTTGAAAAATTCCAATTAGTTTTGTCACGTCCCTTTAAGACATTTTTATTCGGGAATTTAGGTCCAAATTTGCGTGAATTCTTGCTTTGTGCCGAGACCTTTAAACTTACGCCTTCGTATAGAAGGAGGTTTCTAACGCAGATGGTCTTTTGGTCGCGGCTGAGCAGTCGGTGGCCGTGCCATCATCGCCACAGTCTCCCGTGTAGAGTTTGTTGCCGTCGACTTTGTATATACTAAAAGACTCGTCAAAGAACTTTTTGAAGGCAGCCGTGTTGCTGCAATCACTCGCTGTGACAGTTTTAGGTTGATCCTTCACAAATCCTCCACCACAAATCGTAGCCGCGTTAGCTGCATTGACCTGATCGGTTGTTTTGTATGTAAAAGTTATACTGCTGAGTTTTGCGTTCAGTTCCTTGGCTCCCACAGGATTTGTAACGGCATTACCTGCAGTCACAGCGCCCGTCATCGCCATGAGGCTCGTAGCGGTTGTGCAAGCTGTATCGCTGTAGATTCCATCTGTCGTAACACCTGTTCCACCTGAAACTACAAATAACGTTTTTGAAAACCCACCATTATTGTCTGAGACGCACGTAGAAGACCACGTGCCATCAAGATCAGACGCTGCACCGGCTTTATCATCTTCTTTACCGCAGCCAAACGTAGCTGCTAAAACAAGAGAAGTGGCGACTAAAACTTCACTTTCATAAAAACCTCCAAAAAATTTAATCATAACTATTGAAGTGTGGATTATCAGCAATGCTAGTGTCTGGGTTACTGCCGAACCCCACTAAACATCTGCACGCGGCCAGCTTGAGTGACGGCCTCGCCGTTTAGTTTGATCTCGGCGATCTCATGACCCATTAAAGCAAAGAGACGGTCTTTTAAGAAGATTGGTCTCGTGTTTCCGTACCAGTCGATACAAGAGCTCTGGCAGACGGCCGGGTCTTTTCCAGATTCCACTGAGCCAATCAGCTTCATACTGTCATCACCGTTAACTCTGATGTAAGCCACGTTTGATAGGCCTTGGCCCCACCATGCCGTGGTGTCAGCCCGAAGAGTCAAGATCGGAAGGCCAATGAGGTGGCTTCCGTCGTCTTGGGGTTTTTGAAAGAAGCCGTGGCTACGCGATTCACCTTCGGCCGCCTTGCCGACTCTGATAGACGTTAGTTTTAGGTCTGGTGTATCAAGGCGCAGGTCTCCTAGCTCGAGATTACCGTCATTTCGTCTCACCGTGATAAATGCTTCTTCGTCACTTAAAACTTCGATGCGGCCCACGTGGCCAGCGAATGTCAAAATGCGTTTGCTGGCATTTTCGGTGTTTACGGCCATCATTTCTTGCTGATCACCTGAGTCACTGTAGCGCACGACAATGGCGTGGCGCCCCACAAAGCGGTTGGCATTAACCGAGCAGTACTGACCTCTGTACAAATCAGTCGAACGCTGGGAGACGTCTTGATTACCACCTGCATCAAATTGTGAAAGGGGAAGTTTCAAAAGTCTAATCGAGCAAGCACTTAAAGCTTGCGCCTGGCCCGTGGCGTCTGGCGAATTATAGTCTTCTAAGATCATCTGCAGTTCGCCGTTCACTTCTTTAAACGAAAACTGATTGATCGGCAGGCCGTTAGATGCATGAGCACGCACGTTCAGATCCTTGAGGGCTAGCGAGTAGATTTTCTTGGCTGTAGCAAGGTAGACAAAGTCTTTGGTCACGTAGCGTGTGCGCGTGTAGTCGCCGAGGACGGCCTTGGCCTTACAATCAAGGCCACCATCACCCGGGAGGCCGCAGCTAACAACGCTGTGAAACATCGCCGATTGCTCGATGGTGTCTATGTTTTTGTAGACGTCCGTGCCTGCAAGTAGAGGCTTAATGGCTGTGAATCCTGTGCGGGCATCGTAGTTAAGCTCTTGAGGTATCCGAATTTCTGCTTTGTCTGTTCCACAGAAGTCAAAAGCAGGGTGCGGCATATAAAATACCAGTCGACCATCGACCATGCGACTCGTGTAGTTTTCGCCGCTGTAGTAATCAGATGATTCGATGAACCTAGTTTGAAGTCTTTGAAGCTTACCGTCTTTAAGTGCATAGGAGTTAACTTCCGTGGCTCCAATGTAACGGCGCTGGCAAGGGTCTGCCGCGTTTTGAGGGGGAACTGGATTGGTGTGATACCGAAAGCCAATCACATAGATCATATCGCCATTTACTAAGATCTCGTCATACCAAACGTTTTTTTGAAGCTCGGCTGTTCGTGCGACAAACATAGAATCAGTTTCTTTCAGCTGATTATCTGCAATGGAAACCGCTGAGATACGGCCCCTGTGGAGTACGACGAGGTAGTCTCCGATATTTTTTACGATGCCACCTTCATCAACACCAGCTTCTTGGTTATTGGTGATATTTTCGTTTGAGCCAGCTTCCGCACTTGTACTCGATGGTGCTCCGCCTTTGGAGTAAACGTGGCCGTTTTTTTGCTTTGCTAGCATGGTCTTGCCAAGACTTCCCATGTACTCTTGAAACTCCGCATCACTGCCAAAACTTGCAAGCTTACTGTTTGACATGATTTTTGCGTTAGGGGATGCGGTGGGCTGAGAGGTTTTGCAGGCGATAAGAATCGATGTCAAAGAAGCTGCAAAAATAGCTAATTTCATGGGCACTCCGCAGGAGATAATATTGGGATTTCGTGTGCTCCCATTTTATCAAATTTCCACCTCCTCCTACTAATCTGCTAGCCCGACAGCCCGTTGACGAAATCACAGGATAAATTTGCCTAATTTGGACTATCACCAATGAAAGTCACCATCACAGCCAAGCCCTGGCAGACGGTAGAGAAGCCAGCCGTCGATTTTCTTGCTGAAACAAAGCCAAGCGGTCCCTTCGGGAAAGTCATCTTTAAAAAATTCACTTAGGTCTTGGCGAAGCCTTGAGAGGGCTTTGTCCACGTTGTTTTGCCGTTTGCGGTAGGGCTCACTGACAAGTCGCAGTGAGCGGTTTGGGCTTTGAATGAAGTAGCCTGAGATCAGTTCTCGCTCGACGTCCGCTTTTAAGAGATGCCCACTGATGTTAGCTTCAATAAGCTCGATAATCTGGCGTCTGATGGTGTTCGTATGGGACTTAAAGCGTCTTGCGCCGTAAGTGATGTGGCCATCTCTAATGATGATTGGTTTTTGTTGGTCTTGCTTGGATAGCTTTATGGCGTGGGTTTCAAAATTCATAAGCCTTGATTCCTTTCGTTTGAGTCTTGGAAATGCTGTCGTGTGCAGTCTTATGACATGAATAGACTGAATGGCTTTTGCACCTGATTGCGGACTTTAATGTTTTGCTACTGGCTCGGTTAACGGCTAATCTAGTAGCTGTAAGGGGCAAAAAATGAGTCTTAAACGTGGTTTAGAATTAGCACAATCGGCCTTCGTGGCAGCGGGTGCTCCCTATGCGCTGATTGGAGGATTTGCCCTTTCCGTTCATGGTTATCCGAGAGCGACCAATGACCTCGATTTTCTAGTCCATGGAGATTTTAGGGATGCAGTGAATCGAGAGATGATGTCGCGAGGTTTCGTAAAGAGATTTACGTCAGACGAGGTCGACCAGTGGGATGGTGAAGTTCCTGTAGACGTTATTTACGCTAGGCGAGATCTTTCTAAGAAAATGCTGCAGCGCGCGGTCTCTTTCGCGCCACTTGGCGGCACGCTTGTTATCAATCCAACCGATCTTATTGGCCTTAAAATTCAGGCTTACAGCAATAATCCAAAAAGACTTCTACAAGACTTGGCGGATATTCAAAAAATGGCGGAGTTGAACAAAATTGATTGGGAGCAGGTGAAAGCCTATGCAGAAGCGTTCGGAGAATGGGACCGAATTAAATCGTTCAAAAACTGATTCCCACAACAAAGAGCTAACGGCCCGTGGGCGAGCCTTGTTTGTTGACGGCCAACTGGATGTGGATGCTTATTTTGCATTTCTTGAAGATTATCAGCAGTTGTTCCCCGCGAAGGCCCCACGTACCCCAATTATGATAAAGATCGCTAAGCTCTAACCATCTCAAATAGTAGTGTAAGTTATTAATATTATTTAAATATTAATCTAGCCTCAAGGTTTAGTCGCCAATGCCGTTAAGTGCCCTGGGAGGCATCTATGAGACCCTATTTGGCAATACTTATAATTTCAGGTCTGTTGGCTAGTTGCAGCGATAGCGAGTTTTCTGGTGGCTCCCAGTACAACCTCGGCCAAGGCAGAATGAAAACGGATAAGAATCCGAAAGATAAACAGGACGGCACGCCCACCGAACTAGTCGTGGATGACAGTGGTACCATCGGTGATTGTGCCAAGGGCACAATGATCGTCGACCCAGATCAAAAATACTCATTTTCAAGGGGCGAGGAGAGGACCTTCTTAAACTCGCTCAATCGATACGTGCAAATTCCCACGTTGTGGGAGGGAGCAGGTATGGTCCATGCAGATCAGGCCTCTGCCGATACTGTTTGCAAACTAAAAGGCTACAATAAAGCCGTTAGCTTTCAGTCAGAGCCTTGGTATAGCCCGCACGATAACGTCAACGCACACTGGATTGACTCATCCAAGTCATTTGTCTTGAAAAGCGCAACTGAGTCTAATCGTAAGCTCATGCAAACGGTCTGCCAGGGGCGTCTTCACGATAAGTGCGATAAGAACAAAAACTGGATTTTCCAGAAGCCTTAAATCAATTTAGTAGTATAAACCCACGCATCCTTTGTGGTAGTAGGGGCCTTGCTAGTGGCGCTAAAGCCACAGGTGAGGTCTTGCATGTTGGGTCGGCTCAAGAGATTTTTAAACGTGGTTACGATGGCAGCTGTGCTGTCGACGCATCCTCACGCTGGCGCCAGTGACGAACTGACGGCTCATTCTGACGCCGAAGATCTTTCCACCTGGCAACATAAAGACGGCCGCCGGCCGATTGCCTGGACGGTCAAAAATGATTATGTGGAGATTGTGCCAGGCACAGGTGACATTCAAACAGTTACTGAATACCAAGATTTTAGGCTTCATCTCGAGTTTTGGCTTCCCTATGAGCCAGACCACCGAGGCCAAGCCCGGGCCAATAGTGGCATCTATTTGCAAGGGCTCTATGAACTTCAAATCCTTGATTCAAGTGATACGCCCGAGCTCACGTCGCAAGTCTGTGGAGCTCTCTATAAACAGGTGCCTCCTTTGGTGAAAGCCTGCAAAGGCCCGCTCACTTGGCAAACCTATGACGTGGACTTTCGTGCACCAAGGGTGGATCAGAATAATCAGGTCATCACGGCAGGCGAGCTGACCGCGTGGCTTAATGGAGAGCTGATCTTGGATAAAGTTCCCATCACTAAGCCAACCGGTGCCGCAGGACGTGATATCCAAAGAGGTGTTGGTCCCATCAGGCTCCAAGATCACGGAAGTCTCGTGCGATTTAGGAACGTCGTCATTATTCCGCGGCATTAAACTGCAGTTTAAGCGGAAAACTAAGCCGCGAAAGCTAATTACTCAACGGTCGGTGCGAGACCGAGATCTAATGGAGATTGGGGCGCTCTTGTAGGCGTTGGCCTATTTGGGCTGTCAAATGATAGACCAGCACAGGATGAAGAATCCTTGGCAGCCATGCGCTGTTCGTAAACCATCGCTTTCACCATATATTCGGAATTCATACCGAGTTTTGTGCCATCAGCAAGTGCAAATGCGTCGGTGTTTTTAAATTCGTTATGGTCACTGATCATCGGGATACCGGCGAACTTCGTGCCGGCAAAGTTTAATTTGAAAGTCTGATTATAATAACTTGAACTTGCTGCCCCGTCTCGATCATTAGCTTGCGTGTGGACGTAATCAAAAAACAAGAGCGGGTCAAATTGTACGACGGTTCCATCTGCGCGCTTTAATTGTCCGAGACGGTTGAAGTGGTTGAGGCCGGTTTGCCACGAGTAGAGCGTGTTTGCTGAGTTAATTCGCCAAGGTTGTTCATTATCTGACTTCAGTTGGTTGTAGTCATCACTAGTTATAAAAGGACCAGCGAAAATACCGTCTTTGATGGCGGGTGCAAGATCAGATGGCGTAGTTCCTGGTGCAAAAGTGGCTGACGCAATGTCACTACCAGCGTTTGTTGCAAACAGGGTCAGGTCTGTCTGGTTGAAACGGTACGTTTTGAAAATATTATCGGTAATTACCTGAGCTGAAACCTGTGGATAAAAGACGTCTGTTGCGTTGATGACGTTATTTGTTCCCACTTTCGCAATCGGAGCTTTGGGGCAATTATTGTAGCAATATAACTGCGTACTCGAAGACAGGGCTGATATATTTTGATCAACATTAAAGAAAAAGACCTCAAGCAACTGATTGTTTTTAAAATAAGCGGTTATATCACCACGAAACTTCGGACTAATAAACTGATAGTTCTTTCCCCACTGTGTATCGACGAGCGGTATCTCGCCCGTAGATTGGGTCCAAGTACTGCCAAAGTTGGATGAGGTTTTCGTATAAGTGAACTTGTAGGATTTCCCCGTGGTACCGCTTCCAGTCGGTGGGGTCTCCGATAGCTGGCCAAAGTAGTCGACAGAGTTGTTTCGAAATACGATGTCCCTATTCATAATCTCAGATGGAGGAAGATTTCGGCGGGTATATCTAAAAAGTTTACCTGGGCCGGATAGCAGCGTGAATTGATCCTTGCCGCTTTTAAGTGTGGCACCCGAAGCTAGACTTTGACCATTCTGTAGCGATATACCAGAACCGCTGGCCCACCCCTTAACGCCCGTTGCGGTTTCGATGGGCATTCCAAAAAGCTTATTCACTCGACTGCCATTACTTGAGTTGTAGAGACCATATTTAAAAATATTGGTTTTAACTTCATTGCGGCTTCGGCAGAGGTCTAAAGTTGTGCCCTGGCGAGTCTGGAAAAAACTCTCATTGAATGCGATGGTGCGGTCGTGAACGCCTGGTACCCAGACAGTTTTCGGAGTTCCACTGCTATCAATTCCAAAAGCTTGCGAGCGGGCTAGTCCATTCACAAGCCGACCAAGCTCATCGAAGTTAAGCGAAGCAGCAGCATTGTTTTCAAGCCTATTACTCGCATCCCATAGATTTCGCCAGTTGGCTTGAACAATAGTCGCGCTGCCTGCGCTGGGCATCGCTTTGGCGATTCCATATTCCATGAGTGCGGACTGCGCAGACGATCGAATCGCCCAGCTAAGATTAAAACTTCCAAGAGGGCGACTCGTGGTCACACCCTCTGTGATATCTGCTTGTAGTTGGATGCTAACAGTCTCAGTATCTGTAGATCCGGGCTTATCGACGACGGCTGAAAACCACGCCCTAACCCTCACTCCTTCGGTGTCACTGAGCTTGTCAGCAATGACAACTCCGTGGGCTAGGTTAGCTTCCTCGTTTCCCGCGGCGTCCGTGCGTGCAGATTGTCCGCGCCGCAAGCAAAGATCGGCGTCGACGGAAGCATTAAAGGCACCTTTGTCAATTTGTGTGTGATAGTTGGATGCCGCTAGTAGACATAAATAGTTCGAGACCATATCAAACGTCTCAAGAGAGCTCTCTCTGATCATGGCAGTTGCACGATCCAGTGAAAAATCCGTCTCGACAGTATCGGTAAGAGCCAGTGATTGTCCGCCTGGCAGTTGCAGGGAATTTGCATTCGATGCCGTCACAACTGTCAGAGCACCCGGTAGTAAATACGTTGGAGGTGACGTCGGCTGATTAATGTCTATACAATTTGAGGTGTTGTCTGTGCAGGTGGGAGGGAGTTCTATTTTTTTGGAGTCCTTAACTTCGCTACCCCCGCCGCCAGATGAGGGCGATGACGACGTCTTACTGCAGGCCACTAGCCCATAAACGGACAAGATGATTGTTACCCATGCGAACCGTAATTTCATAAAGACGGGCCCCCCCACCAACACCACAGCCTTTAAAATCATTCTCGGTCGGCTCCGGCGTAAATTAAATGGATTTAGCCACGATCTTAGACGCCCATAAAAATCAATAAAAACAAGATGTTAACAAGGCATCCGTCCAGTCTTTAAAACATTTTTGTAAAGCTTTTGCCTCCAGCTCACGATGGTTCCTTTCGGTTCGTGGCCATTTCAGGGCCCGGCTCGAAATCTCAGCCCCTGCTAGTGGCGGCGGAGAAACTACGATCATCAAGAGGGCGGTGTCTGATGGCATTTTTTGGATCAGCAGCTCAAAAACTTGAACCCACACCCATGGAAGCAGCCCCTGCTAAGGATCTTTCGCAAGCGATCTCGTCTGGCACGCAGCTTGTTATCAAACAAAAGCGTGAACTTGCCGAGTTGTTTTTAGGATTTGAAACTAGAAACCAATACTTGGTCTTTGATCAAAATGGAGCTCCCTGCGGCTCTATTGCCGAGCAGGGTACTGGAGTGAAAGCCTTCTTCAAACGCATGTTTCTTAAATCCCACAGGCCTTTTGTCATTCATGTCACAGATGCCAGTGGAAAAGTGATCTTGGAATTTAGCCGCCCCTTCTTCTTTTTGTTTTCGGATATCACGGTTCGA